>Ga0066410_1000203_pt1 | contig 21317 bp, 20 predicted proteins | sample LakWasMet14_LOW5_2_FD_59497 | JGI IMG/M metagenome (GOLD analysis project Ga0066410, IMG submission 59497) | Freshwater sediment methanotrophic microbial communities from Lake Washington under simulated oxygen tension - Sediment Metagenome 14_LOW5 | ecosystem: Environmental > Aquatic >...
ATCAGGGATGTTAGCTTTTGCGTCTTCATCTTGGTCGAAAGAAAATAATTTACCTTTTTCAGAAAGGTGCTTTAATATCTCTTTAGAGTGACCACCGCCACCAAAAGTTAAGTCAACATAAACACCATCTGGGTTTATAGCCAAACTCTCAATACAAGGTTGTAAAAGAACGGGGATGTGATAATGGTTAGTCATCATCTCCATCATTAAAATTTAAGTTACCTAAAACGTCTTCTGCTAATTTTTCAATGTCCATATCCTGAGCTAAGAAATCTTCATATAATTTCTTATCCCATATTTCAATTACATTGTTGCTACCTAATACTTTAATATCAGTTTTGATATCAGCATAATCTACCAATGCTTTTGGTAATAAAACACGACCGGTGCCATCAGCATCTGCCGAAGTAGCACCACCTGTAAATTTTCTTACAAATACATCGTTAGCTTTTATTAAACGGTTAAGCTTACTTAATTTTTTATTGAGTTTATTCCACTCATTGATGGGATAAAGCACTAAACATTTTTGATGAAGGTTTCGGTTAATTACAAAACCGTTTTCAAACACCTCTTCCAGCTGCTTCCTGAGGTTAACAGGAAACATGAAACGCCCTTTCGCATCTACTTTACAATCGAATTCTCCTATAAGGCTTGTCATTACTGGGTTTTGTTTGAATCGAGTCAAAAATAATTAAAATTTTACCACTTTCTACCACTTTATGCCATTTTTTACCACTTTTGTTGAAAAATCAATTTGTGTTAATTACTTTGATGACATTTTTTTGCTAAGCTTTTTGTTTTTTATGTATGCCGAAACTGTTGTTATGACTGAATTTTTCTGTTTTTAGCCTAGGTTTATGCTTATCGAAAATCAAGCAACGAAAAGCTTGAGATATTAACAATATATCTTAACTTTGAAATCGAACTATGGAAAACAAAAAATTCATTGACATTGAAAAGGTTTTAAAAGAAAAGGCCTATAAATTATATCGTTGGTTGCCCGGTTTTGCCATTAATTGGCTTAAGAAAAAACTTCATGAGGACGAAATCAACAAGGCTATGATTGACTTTAAGGATGATTATGGTTTAGAGTTTAATAGAAAAGCATTAGATAGATTAGGGGCAAAGGTTATTTCTATTAATCAGGATTTGGTTCCTAAAACAGAAAGAGTAGTTATTGCTGCCAATCACCCATTAGGTGGTTTAGATGGGATGGCTTTGATTAAATCAGTTGGAGAAGTTAGACCTGATGTTAACTTTTTTGTAAATGATATTTTAAAGAATCTGAAAAACTACGGTGAAGTATTTGTTGCTGTAAATAAAGTTGGTGTATCGTCAACAAAATCGCTCCGAACGATGGATGATGTATTCCGTTCTAATTCAGCCATTTTGTTTTTCCCGGCCGGTTTAGTGTCGCGAAAAATGAACGGTTTAATTAGAGATTTAAAATGGAAAAAAAGTTTTGTTACTCAGTCTATCGATCACGATAGATGGATTCAGCCGGTTTTTATTGAGGGAAAAAATTCGGAGTTCTTTTACAATTTTGCTAAAATCAGAAAATCAATCGGCATAAAAGGTAATATTGAAATGTTGTTTTTGCCTGATGAGATGTTTTGTGCTCAAAATAAAGAAATTAGAATTCATTACAGTAAAGCTTTCCATTCATCTATTTTACATTCGGGTAAAACGCATCATCAGTGGTCAGAATTGTTATATCAATACATTTATTCTCCGGAGTTTATGAAAGGTATTCCGTTCGAAGAATACATGAAAGATAAATAAGAATTATAAATATTAAATTAATATGATTTAAAGTTTAGGGATTTTTCCTTAAAACTTAAATCTTAAATTTTAAGTTACATGGTAAATATTAGAGTAGGGTTTGGTTACGATGTTCATCCTTTAGGCGAGGGAAGAGAATTATGGTTGGGCGGTATTAAACTAGAGTTTGATAAAGGCTGCGTTGGGCATAGTGATGCAGATGTATTGCTACATGCGGTTTGTGATGCCTTACTTGGGGCTGCTAACTTAAGAGACATAGGATTTCATTTCCCGAACAATAATCCTAAATATAAGGGAGCAGATAGCAAATTATTGTTAAAAGAAGTAGTTGAGTTACTTGATAAAAATGGTTATGGCATAGGAAATGTAGATGCAACCTTAAGTATGGAAGCGCCTAAAATTAATCCTCATATTTCTGCAATGCAAAAAGTGTTGGCTCCTATCATGAATATATCAGAAAATGATATTTCAATAAAAGCAACTACTAATGAAAGGCTTGGTTATGTTGGAAGAGAAGAAGGTGTAAATGCTTACGCTGTTGCTTTAATCTATAAAAAATAATTAAAATGAAGTATAGTTACCTAATTGCTTTTTTGTCAATTTTTGTTTTTACAGCTTGTAAAACAAACTTGGTGTACATTAATGTGACTAATCCGGCACCGGTTACTGTGTCGAAAAACACCCGTAATGTTGGAATTGTTAACAGATCAATACCTTCGGATGATAACAAGGCGTTAAACACAATTCATCAAGCTACTAATGCGCAAAGTTTAAAATTAATTCAAGAGGCAAGTGCTGAATGTATGAGAGGATTAAACGATGCGTTAATTCAAAATAAACGTTTTGATATTGTAAAGCAAATTAACACGGTTGATTTAAGGACGCCAGTTAGTGGAACATTTCCCTCACAATTATCATGGACAGAAGTTGAGAAAATTTGTGATGAAAATGGGGTAGATGTTTTGTTTGTATTAGAAGTGTTTGATACAGAATTTAAAGTTGTTCCTCAATCAGCTCCGCCAAAATTAACTACAGCTACTGATGTTTTAAATTCAGTGGTAAATTCGCAGGTAAATATTACTACTACTGTAAAAACAGGTTGGAGAATATATGATCCTAAAAACAAATACATTTTGGATGAATTCCCTTTGTCAGATTACTTGTCGGTTACAGCTAATGCTGCTACTGTTATAAATACAGTTGAAGCCATGATGGGACGTAAAGAAGCTATAAAACAAAGTGCAAATAGAATGGGGTCTTTGTATGCTGATAGAATTTTACCATTTTGGATAAAAGTTACCCGCGATTATTATGTAAAGGGTAGTAATAATTTGAAAGTTGCCACACGTAAGGCGCGCACAGGAAATTGGGATGGCGCAGGAGAGTTGTGGTTAAAAGAAACATTTAGTTCGAGCAGAAAAATTGCAGGCCGCGCTTGTTATAATATGGCTATTTTAGGAGAGATTAATGGTAATTTGGATGAAGCGATTACTTGGGCTCAAAAATCTTACGAAAACTATAATAATAAGCTAGCTTGGCGCTATGTTAATGTTTTGCGCGATAGAAAAAGAACCGCACAGCGTTTAGAAAATCAAATGGGTAGTAATTAAGCTGTTCTTTCTTGGCAAAGCTCCACTAAAACACCATTGGTGCTTTTGGGGTGTAAAAAGAAAATTAACTTATTATCGGCGCCGTGTTTTGGTTCTTTGTTAAGTACTTCAAAGCCTTCTGCTTTCAATCGTTCCATTTCTTTATAAATGTCGTCTACCTCATAAGCAATGTGGTGTATGCCTTCACCTTTCTTTTCAATAAATTTAGCAATGGCACTATCACTATTAGTGGCTTCTAATAGTTCTATTTTAGTTTCTCCTAGCATAAAAAATGAAGTACTTACGCCTTCACTCTCAACGCCTTCAACCTTGTAATGGTCTTTGCCAAATAGTTTTTTAAACAAATCATTTGAGTTATTTAAGCTTTTTACCGCAATGCCGATGTGCTCTATTTTTTTGATCATTTGCTCAATTTTTGCCAAAAATAACAGATTTTGCTTAATTTGTTTAAAAACCAATTAAATAGTATATTTGTGACCTAAATTTACAACAATGACACAAGCATTAATCTTAGGTATGTTAGGCGGACTTGGAGCTCCTGAAATCATTATCATATTAGTAATCATTTTATTATTATTCGGAGGTAAAAAAATTCCAGAATTAATGAAAGGATTAGGACGTGGTGTTAAAGAATTTAAAGACGCTTCAAAAGGTGAAAGCTCACCTGAAGGAGACAATAAATAATTTTTTTATTTAACAGAATCAAAAGCGTCATTCTCTCGATTGGCGCTTTTATTATTTAATATATCAACTGTGTATACATTTACTACTATTAAAAATCTTCAAGCAGATTTATTGGCAGGGAAAATTAACTGCGTTCAATTAGTTGAAGAATCTATCAAGACTATAAACGATAAAAAACATTTAAATGCTTTTTTAGAAGTGTTTGAACAATCTGCTTTAGCTCAAGCTAAACTAATAGACGAAAAAATTTCAGCATCAAAAAAATCAGAGTCGTTAGGGAAACTGTTTGGGGTTGTTATAGGCATTAAAGACAATATCTGCTACAAAGGACATAAAGTTTCTTGCTCTTCAAAAATATTAGAAGGGTTTGAGTCATTATACTCATCAACTGCTGTTGAACGTTTATTGGCTGAAGACGCCATTATTATTGGTCGTTTAAATTGCGATGAGTTTGCAATGGGTGGCAGTAACGAAAATTCTGCTTACGGAAATGTATTAAATCCGTTAAATGAAAAAGTTGTACCAGGAGGTTCTTCTGGAGGTTCTGCAGCGGCAGTGGCTGGTAATTTATGCCATGTAACGTTAGGGTCTGATACAGGAGGAAGTATTCGTCAACCGGCAGCTTTTACTGGTACAGTTGGTTTAAAACCAACATACGGACGAGTATCGCGTTGGGGATTAGTTGCCTATGGTTCGTCGTTTGATCAAATTGGGCCGATTACTAAAACGGTTGAAGACGCCGCATTGTTATTAGAAGTATTAGCTGGTAAAGATGAGTTTGATACGACTGCTTCTCAAAAACCGGTTGGAAATTATTCAAATGCACTTACAGAAACTAAAAAATATAAAGTAGCTTACCTAAAAGATTGTGTTGATGCTAATGGATTAGATACAGAGGTAAGAACTCAAACGTTAGCTGCGATTGAACGCATGCAAAAAGACGGTCATGTAGTTGAAGGCGTTGATTTTCCTTTTTTAGATTATTTAGTTCCAACGTATTATGTGTTAACTACTGCAGAGGCTTCATCTAATCTATCTCGTTTTGATGGGGTGCATTTTGGATACAGAAGTCCTAATGCAACTGATTTAGAAAGCACCTATAAAAAATCGCGTAGCGAAGGCTTTGGTAAAGAAGTGAAGCGTCGTATTATGTTGGGTACATTTGTGTTAAGTGCGGGATATTACGATGCGTATTATAGTAAAGCTCAAAAAGTGAGAAATAAAATCCGTCAGAAAACACGTGAGATTTTATCTCAATACGATTTTATCATCACACCTTCAACGCCAGGTACAGCTTTTGAGTTTGGGAAAAATAGTGCGGACCCAATAAAAATGTATTTAGAAGATATTTTTACAGTTCAGGCAAATATTGTTGGATGCCCTGCTATTTCTGTTCCTAATGGAATTCATTCAAACGGATTACCTATTGGGTTGCAAATAATGGGACGTGATTTTGATGAAGAGAATTTATTGAACTTAGCAAATCAGATTAAATAATGAAACTATTCGGCAATTGTATAATTAGACAATTTCATGATAGATTGTTTAAGAAATCGTTGCCATGGTTGTTTGTTCTATTGCTGTTATTTTTATTTCAAAACTGTGCTCCAACTCGTTTTGTAAAGCCCTTAGCTAAAAACGAAAATGCAGTTGCTGCTAATCTTGGTGGTCCATTGATTCGTTTTGGAAATGCAGTAATGCCTATCCCTTTTACTTCGATTATGTATGGTCGTGGTATTACAAATTCTACAACTGCTTTTGGCTCTGTTCATACAACCGCTTTGTTATTTGGTAACTTCCAAACAGATATAGGGGTATGTCAGCGTGTATATAAACACGATAGCTTAAAGTTTGGCATCACGGTTAATCCGGCTTTAAATATGGTGTTTGATAAATGGAACAAAAACTTCAGAGCTTGGCCTCAGCTTGATGTTAATGTTTATAAAGATGTCTTTAAAGATAAAGCCTTTGTATATGTTGGTTTAACTAATTGGTTTGAACTATCTTCAAAGCGCGCGCATAATGTCACTCAACCTTACCGAGCGTTAATTAATCCACACTTAGGTATGACCTATAATACTAAAAAATGGGGATATACTTTAGAGTGTAAGTTTTTAGAAATGAACAGAAATAATCAGCCCAATGTGGTTGAATATATTGGTGTTCAGAAAAAAGGAGCCGTTGGTATTTATTTAAATTTTGCCCGAAGATTTTAATGAAATATATAGTTGTAATAATTTGTTTGTTTGTTTTATCATCTTGCCTTAGGTTAGATGACAATCTGTATAACTTGAGTAATAAAATCACAGAGTATAAGCTAGATAATTACACAGGAGAGCAAGACTTTATTTTAGATAACTCATATTATATTCATGATTCTTTAATTCATCGATTTACATTATCATCCAAAGGTCCCGAAGATAATAAAGCTACTACCATACAGGCTATTTATATAGGCAGCATTCATAAAATTGCAACCGATACAGTTATTATGTATTGCCATGGTAATAAATGGCACATGGATTTTTATTGGCAGCGCGCAAAATTGTTAGCACATACATCAGGTAAAAATAAATATGGTGTATTAATGATTGACTACAGAGGATATGGATTAAGTGATGGTAAGCCAACTGAGGCAGGATTATACGCTGATGTAGATGCTGCATTGCAATGGTTGAAATTAAAAGGCTTAGCAGATAGTCGATTAATCATGTATGGATTTAGTATGGGTACAGCTCCGGTTTGCGAGTTAACTAATAACCCAAGAAGCATTACGCCAGCTAAATTTATTTTAGAAGCACCTTTTGCATCGGCTGATGTGATGGCGGCTGATGGCAGCGGATTAAACATGCCTGGATCTTTTTTTACAAATTTAAAAATTGATAATGTCGAAGAAATTAAAACAATATCACAACCTTTTTGTTGGATACATGGTACTAATGATAATTTTTTAAGTATGACAACTCACGGACAAGTTGTGTACAATAATTATCATGGTACGTATAAAGAATCTCATATGGTGCAAGGAGCCGATCATGGTGAAGTGCCTGCAAAAATGGGATTCACAAATTATTTAAATACATTGAGTAACTTTATAAGAAAATAAAACATGGCAATTACAGTAGAAAGCGTTATTGACGCATTAAAATATGTTGATGATCCGGATTTAAAAAAGGATTTAGTAACCTTAGGAATGATTAAGGATGTTGTCGTAGATGGTAAGAAAGTTTCTTTTACTGTTGTGTTAACAACACCGGCATGTCCTATGAAAGATATGATACACAAAGCTTGTGTAAATGCAATTTTACATTTTGTGGATAAGGAAGCGGAAGTGAATGTTAACATGACAGCAAATGTTACATCTACGCGCGATAAAGATTTAAGTACTTTATCTAAAGTTAAAAACATCATTGCGGTTGCATCAGGTAAAGGAGGAGTAGGGAAGTCTACAGTTGCTTCTAACTTAGCAGTGGCTTTAGTAAAACAAGGCGCAAAAGTTGGATTGGTAGATGCTGATATTTATGGCCCATCACAAACCATTATGTTTGATGTGCAAAATGATATGCCTGCAAAATCTGAGTATGAAGGAAAACCCAAAATGGCTCCGGTAGAAAGTTATGGCGTGAAATTAAATTCGGTTGGCTTTTTAGCTGGCCCAGATCAGGTAATTGCGTTGCGTGGACCAATGGCATCAAAAGCATTATCGCAATTATTTTTAGATACTAATTGGGGAGAATTAGATTATTTAATAGTTGATATGCCTCCGGGAACTGGTGATATTCAAATTACATTATGCAGTCAAATTCCTTTAACGGGTGCGGTTGTAGTTTGTACGCCACAGCCTGTTGCTATTGCAGATGCTCGCAAAGGGATTGCCTTGTTTAATTTACCTCAGTTAAATGTGCCGGTATTAGGTTTGGTTGAAAACATGGCTTGGTTTACACCAGAAGAATTACCAGAAAATAAATATTATATTTTTGGTAAAGATGGTATTGTGAATTTGGCAAATGAAATGAATGTACCATTGTTAGGACAAATTCCAATTGTGCAAAGTATTCGCGAGGCCGGAGACGCCGGAAGACCAGCTGTATTACAAGAAACAACCATACAAGCATTAGCGTTTAGAGAAATGGCACAAAATGTAGCGCAACAAGTTGCTATTTTGAATGCCAACAAAATAAAAGAAACATCTGCTACAGCATAAATAATAGTTAATTAAAAGCTCCTTCATATTCTGAAGGAGCTTTTTAGTTTTTTAAGCTTTTACTTTTATTTGAGCCATAGCTATGCGGATAACATCGCCTGTTGGCATTTGAACTCTGATATTATCAATATAAGCCTTTTGGCCATTTCGTAAACCATTTAATGCTTGACGGGCTTCGCTTGTAAGTCCATTTCCTTTGCACATAATTGGCGCTCTGCCTGGAACCTCTACATCAAAACTTTTTACAACCATATTTGCCTGAAACATAAAGCCAGGTGATTCTGCTCCTAAGCTTCCTATAGTTCCAATTTCATTTTTTGTTAATTCAATATTGCTGGTTGCTAATTTGCCTGCTAATTTCAATACCGGTGCGGGAATGCCTTTTACTCTAAACACTTTTGGTTCGCCTTGTTGTTTATAAGCACCGTTTACTTTTGCCGAAATTGTAATAACACAGGTGCCGGTTGATTTTGCAGTTAAAACATATTTACCGGGAGATATTTGTTTCGCCTCTGCACCACATCCACTGACATTAATTTTTAAATCATTCGGAGAAAAACCAGCGGCCGACGCTGTCATATCATTATCTACGCCAGCATAAATAATATTCATTTTATCGGCAGATAATGCTGAGAATGGCGGCGCAACAGTGTACTCATAATTAAACGGATAATACTCATCTACACCTCTTGGGTTTTTATAAACTACAACACCTTTCAAGTTTTTTTGTCCTATACCACTTGTTACCGATTCGTATTTTCCCATTCCATCAGAAATGGAAATTGGACTACCTGGATTAACCAGCTTTTTAGAAAGTGTATCATATTCAGCACCAACCAATACTTTCATTCTATCTTCGGTTAATTCGGAGCTTGAAGCGCCTAATACGATGTTGGCTTTAAATGGTTGTCCGGCTAAAACGTATGCCGATGGCGCAATAATATCAGCATGCAACTTGTCTATCTTAAAAGTAAATTTACTTGATGCACTCGCAAAAACGTGCAAAAATTCAGATTCTACATTTTTCATATCGGCTTGTATTTTATCTAAATTAGTTATTACCGCAGCCATTGGTAGATGGTAAAAATTTTCTAATTCCCAGTTTAATTTCACGCCGTTTTCGGTTATGTTTTTATCAACGGGTAAAATAGTGCTCAACTTCTTTTTCAATACAGCAATATCTTTTTCATCTAATTTAGTTTTTTGATCCTTCTGCATATTGTTTAATAGCAAACTGATGTTATCATGCAGTTTTGTAAGGTTAGTTTTTAAGTCTTTAGCACTATATTTTTTCGTGCTGGGATTAGTTTCATCACTGCCAATAAGCATATACGTTGGTGTATCATAATCATCCAGTTTTTCCATGAAGCGTAGTTGTGAAGTGTCTTTAATATTTGGACTTTCCGTTTTTTGAGTGATGAGTAATTTCATATTGTCGATGTAAGCATCAACTAGCCTTATGTTTTGTTGTATTTCAATGGCTTTTAATAAATAGGGTTTTGCTTCATAATTACCCTGCGCAACATAATCTTCAAAAGCTTTTTTAACTCTTTCATTGTTTTCATCTAATATTAATTTAGAGTTTTCAATACTTTCATCAACCGTAACAAAGCCTTTTAAAATTTCTTTTGAAACGTTGAGAGCCAATAGGGCTGTGAGTACTAAGTACATCATGCCTATCATTTTCTGACGAGGAGTTTCTTTACCGGAAGCCATAGTGAGTAAGTTTTAGTGAATAGATTTTGTGTTTTAGTTAGGAGTATAATATTGCCCGAAATAAAAAGTAACAGATGTTTGAAAAATAATTTTTCAAAGCCTTCTTGTATTGCTCACATCCTTATCTTTGTTTAAAATTATTTTGGTATGCAAGTGTTTAAATTCGGTGGAGCTTCTGTTAAAGATGCTGCTAGTGTAAAAAATGTTGTTGAAGTTTTAAAATTATTTCCTCAAGAGAAATTATGTGTTGTTATTTCAGCAATGGGAAAAACGACTAATGCTTTAGAACGTTTAGCAAATGCTTTTTTTCATAAAACCGAAAATGCAGAAGCAGTTTTAGAAGAAATAAAACAATTTCATTTTTCTATTTGCGATGATTTATTTAATAATAAGCAGCACGCTATTTATACAGATTTAGAGAACACATTTGTTGAGCTATATTGGGCGATAGAAGATGAGCCAACACATGGCTTCGATTTTGAGTATGATCAAATTGTGAGTATGGGAGAAGTGATTTCTACCAAAATAGTTTCGGCTTATTTAAATGAAGTTGGTGTTATTAATAAATGGATTGACGCACGTGGCATTATACAAACAGATAATACCTACCGAGAAGGAAAAGTAGATTTTGATTTAACGGAATCGTTAGTGAAAAAAGAAATGGAACCGCTGTATAAAACTATATCAATATTAGTAACACAAGGCTTTATTGGCGGCACTTCAGAAAACTTTACCACTACACTTGGCCGCGAGGGTTCTGATTACACAGCATCAATTTTAGCTTATTGTTTAAATGCAGAAAATGTAACTATTTGGAAAGATGTACCCGGAGTTTTAAATGCTGACCCAAAATGGTTTAGTAATACTAAAAAAATTGAAGAGTTATCGTATCACGATGCCATTGAGTTAACGTATTACGGAGCCACGGTTATTCACCCAAAAACCATAAAACCCTTACAAAACAAAAACATACCACTTTATGTTAAGTCGTTTTTAAACCCGAAAGAACAAGGTACTGTTGTAAGAGATGGAGAAAAACGATTAAATATTCCATCCTATATTTTTAAAGTTAATCAAGTTTTAATTTCAATTCAACCAAAAGATTTTTCGTTTATAGCTGAGGATAATTTAAGTGATATTTTCGAAGTGTTTTCTAAACATGGAGTTAAAATTAACTTGATGCAATTATCTGCTATTAGTTTTTCTGTTTGTTGCAATCATGATGCTGACAAAATTCAAAAGTTAGTGAATGAGTTACAACAACAATTTAAGGTGCTTTATAATTCAGGGCTTGAATTAATGACTGTAAGATATTACACCCAAGAAACTATTGATTACTTAACTCAAAAGAAAGTGATTCTATTAGAACAACGCAGTCGTTATACAGTGCAAATGGTTATGAAAGATGAAATTTAATTTATATCTTTAATTTAATCATGACTGCAAAAACTCAAAATATAGGCGCACCTCCTGGTACTTTGTTTTATAATGGCGAAGTAAGAACAGATAGAGTTAAAATTACTTTAATTGAGTATAACGAAAATGAGTATTTTGAGGAAGAGTATTATGATTTGTCTGATTGTTTATCGCACGTAAAACCAAACATGGTTAAATGGATTAACGTTGATGGTATTCATAAAACAGAAGTTATTGAAGCTATAGGAAAATTACATCACATTCATCCACTTACTTTGGAGGATATTGTTCATGTAGACCAACGCCCAAAGTTTGAAGACTATGAACATTATGTGTTTGCAGTAATGAAAATGATTAGCTACACAACCGAAGTAAAATCAGAACAGTTAGCCATATTGTTGTTAGAAAACACTGTTATCTCTTTTCAAGAACCACATAGTGGAGATGCATTTGATATCATCAGAACCCGATTACGAACAGCTAAAGGTCGTGTAAGAAAATTAGGAGCAGATTATTTAGCTTATGCTTTAATGGACGCAGTCATTGATTGTTATTTTACTGCAATAGAAAAAATTGGTGATAAGATTGAAGAAATTGAAGAGGAAATTATAGCAGAATCGGATAAGAAAACATTACTGGAATTGTATCATTTAAAACGTGAAATGATTTATTTGCGTAAGCAGGTATGGCCAATGCGTGATATGATTAATAACATGATTCGCTCCGAAACGACTTTGATTAATCCAACTAGCGACATTTATTTACGAGATTTAAGTGATCACGTTACTCGAATTATAGATACAGTAGAAACCTACCGTGATTTGTTATCAGGCATCATGGATATTTATTTGAGTACTAACTCCAACAGGATGAATGAAGTGATGAAGGTTTTAACCATCATGTCGTCTATATTTATTCCGGTAACATTTATTGCAGGTGTATACGGAATGAATTTTGAAAACATGCCCGAGCTTAAAACACAATCGGGTTATTTTATAACCTGGGCAGTTATGCTTGCCATAATTGTAGGAATGCTTTTTTACTTTAAACGTAAAAAGTGGTTATAACATTATATACTCAAGTTATAATAAAACCGTAATCCGATACCTTGTTGTGCTTTAAATTTTCTGGTATCGCCCAAGGGTACTAAATCATATGATGGGTTATATAATAACTGAACTGTGTATTTTGGATTAATATTAAAGTTAATACCTAAACTCGCGAAAGCTCCAATACCAACTCCTACAAAATATTTAGCGCGGTAATAATTAAAATTAGGCTGATTATATACACTCATTAAATCAATTACAATACTGCCATTATTATTTGTAATGTAAGCTTGGTTCTTTTTAAATTTTGCCATCACTATGTTCATCCCAATATCTGTAAACACGTTTATTTTAGGATTTTTCCCATAATAACGTTGATAGCCAAATTGAAACAATAAACGCTGTTCTCCACCTACAATTGTAAATTGATTTTGAGTTATTTGCCCTGTTGTATTAGGATTAGTTGACGTTCCGCTTGATTTGGAGTATATATTAAATTTACCATTTACAGTTAAATCTGTTCCATTAATGTTAAATAAAATCGCTTGTTTTTTATCTACTACATAGCGCATATTTAAACCGATTAAATAAGCCGGTGTATATTTTAAATTAATAGGCATACCACTTTCGTTAAAATCCCAATCAGTATGTGCTACATTAAGTAATTCAGCTATTCTGTCGGCACCACCGTTGCCGCCACCGTATACATTTACTATTTCATAACGTAAAATACTATTAGCAAAATTATTACGTTGCCCGTTAATATCGTAGCCATAACCATCATATAAACTGGCAGTATATTTATTTGCAAAGTACGACCCAACATAAGCTCCTAAATGAAAGCCTTTTTTAAGAGTATCAACTTTGGTTTGTTTTTCTGATTCTTCTTCATTGTCCTGAGCTACAACTTGATTTGTAGACAAAAAAGCAAGCATAAAAAAAACAACTACTTTATCGAATGTAAATTTCATTCTCAAAAATAGTTGTTTTTATGATAAAATGGCGCGAGAGTATTATACTCAAACTAATTAGTTGACAGATTTTTCTAAAGCACTCATTAAAATTTTTCGTGCCAAGAAAATTCTGCTTTTTATGGTACCAAGAGGTAATTGCATTTCTTGTGCAATTTCTTCGTATTTGTAGCCATTGTAATGTTTGGTAAATGGAATTTTGTACTGATCGTCCAAATTCTCAATTTTTTTCATAATCTCCTTAGCTGCAATTCTCGACTCTGTCATGTCGTGATAATTATTTTTAAAAGCTCTCGCCATTGCAACATCAGCATTACTTTGCATAATTTGATTAGACTTTACAGCTCTGCGGTAAGAGTTAATGAAAGTGTTTTTCATAATGGTAAACAACCAAGCCTTCAAATTTGTACTGTCTTCAAATTTTTCGCGATAAGTAATTGCTTTTACAAAAGTATCTTGCACCAAATCAGAAGCATCATCACTATTGTGAGTTAAGCTCAATGCAAAATTTTTAAGAGATTGTCTCTCACTTAAAATACGGGTATTAAACTCAATTGCTGTCATGATATATAATTTTATTTGTTTAACTTATTTATTAAAATCTTAAACAAAGCTAGTAAATGTTTAACATAAACAACAATAAGTTAAACAAAAAATAGTTAAAATAAATTAAATAATTAAATATCAATAATTTACGTTTTAACATAAAACCTATTTTAAACTCAAAATTATTAAACAAAAACTCCTTTTCGAATAAAAAATCAAGCGTTTTTCTTAAAATTTCATTCAAAATCAAACGCTTATGTTATTTGATAAATTGTGAATAACAGAAACCCACTATTAGCCACAAACCCTAGTATTTGCGTATCTTCGAGCAAAATTTTAAAACTATGTTTCAAGAATTAAGCGAACAAGAAGAACTAAGAAGAAACAAATTAGCTGAGTTAAAAAAACTAGGCATTGACCCCTATCCTGCTGAGGAATTTAAGGTGAATGTTACAGCACAAGATATAAAGGACAATTACGAACGCGATAAGTTAAACTACAAGGATATTAAATTTGCTGGACGTATCATGAGCGTTCGTGATATGGGTAAGGCTGCATTTGCTGTTTTACAAGATAGTACAGCACGTATGCAAATTTACGTTCGTAAAGATGATATTTGCCCTAATGCTGAAGATACTTCATTGTATGATATTGTTTGGAAAAAATTAATTGATATTGGTGATATTATTGGTGTTGAGGGCTATGTATTTACAACAAAAATGGGTGAAATATCAATTCATGTTACTTCATTTAAAATTTTAAGTAAATCATTAAAACCATTACCGGTTGTAAAAACAGATGCAGAAGGTAATTCATTTGATGAAGTAACCGATCCTGAGTTTCGTTACCGCCAACGTTATGTTGATTTAATTATTAATCCTAAAGTTAAAAAAACGTTTGAGCAACGTACAACTATCATTAACACTATTCGTCAGTTTTTAAATGATGGTGGTGCATTAGAAGTAGATACGCCTGTATTACAAGCAATACCTGGTGGTGCAACAGCTCGTCCGTTTATGACACATCATAACGCATTAGATATTCCGTTGTATTTACGTATTGCTAACGAATTATATTTAAAACGTTTAATTGTTGGAGGTTTTGATTGGGTGTATGAGTTTAGTCGTAATTTCCGCAACGAAGGGATGGATAGAACTCATAATCCTGAATTTACAATTCTTGAGTTTTACGTAGCGTATCGTGATTATTTCTGGATGATGAATACAACAGAAAAATTATTAGAAAAAATTGCGACTGATTTACACGGAACAACTGATGTTACTGTTGGAGATAAAACAATTTCGTTTGCAGCGCCATTTAAACGCGTAACTATTTTTGATGCGATTAAAGAACATACAGGTATTGATGTAAGTAAAATGAACGAAGCTGAGTTACGCGACGTTTGTAAAAAATTACATTTAGAAATTGATGACAGCATGGGTAAAGCCAAATTAATTGATACAATTTTTGGTGAGAAATGCGAAGGGAATTACATTCAACCAACTTTCATTACAGATTACCCGGTTGAAATGAGCCCGTTAACTAAAAAACACCGTAGCCAAGAAGGATTAGTTGAACGTTTTGAGTTAATGATTAATGGTAAAGAAATTGCGAATGCATACTCAGAGTTAAATGACCCTATTGATCAACGTGAGCGTTTTGAAGAACAAGTTAAATTGATGGAGCGTGGAGATGATGAAGCCATGTTTATTGATTACGATTTCTTAAGGGCTTTAGAATATGGTATGCCTCCAACAGCTGGTATTGGGATTGGTATTGACAGATTATGCATGTTAATGTGTAACCAACCATCAATACAAGATGTATTGTTATTCCCAACTATGCGACCAGAAACAAAAACGGTAACAACAGAAGAATTAAATTAATACCATGCGTAAAATCTTATATAGCATAGTTGCTTTATTGGCTTTAGTAGTAATATCATGTAATAGAACTACTGAAACTGTTCAAGAAAAGAAACCTCGTATATTTCCTGAATACCATGAGGCCTTAGATGAAATTATACGTTCGAAGGAAGGTGTTATCAGAGGTATTGACTTAAACAGTAAGGCTATGTTAATTACTAAAACTGAAACCAAACAGCCGAGTGAAATTGATCATGATTATTTGTATTTTGAATATACAATTGATAGCATCACAAATTACTCTATCGCCTACAACTTAAATAAAGATAGTTTGGATGAGGTTGAAGTACAAATTAATTGCAGTGATTTGGATTTAAGCTCTAAGTTATTTAATGATTTGAAAACGTATTACGAAAAAAAATTACCTAACCCTACCGAAGACAAAGGCTATGTGGTATATAACTGTTTTGAGGGACAACGTAAACCATTTGTAGTTTCATTAACCGATAATAGTACGCCTAACCAAGGAATAATTAATTTAGTAATTTATAAGGATAAATAATTACTCAACTTATTAAAAACAGAAAAGCCGATCAATTGATCGGCTTTTCTGTTTTTAATACTGATACATCAACTTTACAATTCGAATTGTTTTATTTGCTTCTTCTCTTATTAAATAAGAGTTTACTCGTTTATTGGTATCTGTAACATAACTAATCTCCTTTAATAACACACCATTTTTGTAATGTTTCTCTGTTAGTAAACAATCGTTAGCATCATATTCGTATGTTCTGCTTAGTTCAATATTACCATTACTATTTTCTTTATAAGTTGCTTTTGTAAGTTGTCCTTTTTTATTGTATTCAAAATTACTTTGTTGCGTTATCCAGGTGGCAATGTACTGCTCATTAATACTAACTATTTGTTTAGCATCATTATAATTATAAATCACTTCTTTGTATGGTCTGCCTTCATCATTTTGACAAATCTTTTTTAGTTGCTTTTTACCTGTAGGTTTATAAATAAAACTCTCTTCGCTTATTAAAGATTGTGTACCTAATTTAAACTCGTGTTTCACTGGCGAAACATTAGTTTCTTTAAACCGCTTTTCTGTTTCTACTTTCCCATCAATATTGTAACTATAATAATAACTTTCATAGTATAAACCATCATTATAGCGTTTCAATTTTAAATCGCGCGATTCATTATAAAAATAGGTAGTTGATACAGTATCGTATACATATTCGTTTTTAGTATAACTATATCCATTACTGACTTTTCGTTTACGATTGTATTTAGCGTCAACATGATATTCTTTTTGAATAATTTTACTGATAGTTGTATAATAAAAACGAGTGAGTTTACCGTGCGTATTAAATTCATAATAATTCAATAAACCTTTATCTTCAGCTACCTGCAAGTCTTTTTTATCAAGTATATCAAACGTTATTGATTTAATATTTTGACTTTTAATAAATTCTGAATTGAAGGGCAATTGATTTTCAAAAGCAGATTCTGCGTTCGGTATAAGTGTTTGAGAATTTAATGATAAACTAAAAGCAAATAAGCATAAGAGAATGAAAAACGCATTCAACTTATGATTGACTTCAAGAATATGATATTTTATTGTTTTCAAGTTGCTTAATGGCTTCCTCCACTAATTGGGTTGGTAATAAGCAGCTATTGTTTTTACAAACATAAATGTTAGTCTGTCCTTCAACATAGCGGTTTTTTACCAAGGGTAAATCAGATGGTTGGTCGCTTAAAGCAAATATCACATTTGGAGGGCTTTGTTTGTAGAGTGCCAAAAAATTTTCATTAACACTTTTACCAACAATTACAACTTCTGTTTGAGGCTGTAAATAATCTAATAACAAGATTCCCCAGTTACTATAGCCTGGGCCATAATGCTCAAGGTCAGCAATTACTGACTTTAAAAGCTGTTTAGATATATTGTGATAATGAGGCAAATCAAAATATACAGCTAAACGCCTTAAATTTATGGCCATTTGAGAGCTCGAAGCCGGAATAACATTATCGCTCCATTCAGCTTTTCGTACAATTAATTTTTCTTCGGTTTGGTCGGTATAGTAAAATGTACGATCTTGCTCTGAGTAAAAATGTTTAATGGTATATTCAGCAAGGCTGTGCGCTTTTAAAAGCCATTGCTCATTTGCGGTAATCGTATATACTGAAATAAAGGCATCAATCACAAATGCATAATCGTCTAAAAAGCCATGTATACTTGTGTTTTGGTTTTTAACACGCAGTAACTTCCCGTTTGTTTCACAATAATTAGCTAAGATAAATTTAGCATTGTTTTCAGCTAGTATTTTAAACTTAGGTTCTTCAAATACTAAATAGGCTTCGGTTAATGCTTTGCACATTAAACCATTCCAAGATGCCAATATTTTATTGTCAAGTCCTGGTTTCGTTCTGTTCTCGCGTTCGTCAAATAATGCCTGTTTACATGCATTAATTTTTTCTTGTAACTCGTGTGTGTCTATGCCGTGTTTTAACGCAATTGTATTTTCATCACTATCTCGCATTAAAACGTAATTGTCGTGTTCCCAATAACCGGTTTCGTTAATGCAATAATAGTCGGCAAATAAGTTGTAGTTATCTTGTAAAAAATTTTTCAATTCGTCTTTTTGCCAAACATAAAACTTCCCTTCTTCACCCTCTGTATCGGCATCTAATGCTGAGTAAAAGCCAAAGTCGGAATTCATTAATTCTCTTTCAACAAAATCAATGGTTTCGTAAACTACTTTCTGATATAATTCATTAGAATTATTTTTAAATGCTTGTGAATACAAACTAATTAATTGCGCATTATCATAAAGCATTTTCTCAAAATGAGGAACTTTCCAAAACACATCTGTACTGTATCTGGCAAAGCCTCCACCTAAGTGGTCGTATATGCCACCCCAGGCCATTTTGGTTAAAGTTAAATCGATGTGTTTTTTTACAATATAATCATGTTCTAACTCGGCATATTGTTGTAAAAACAAATAGTTATTCGGTAACGGAAATTTCGGTGCTCTATTTGGTCCGCCATGTTCAACATCAAATGCTTGTCTCCATTTATTAACCGATTTCCTTAAACTGTCCATCGAAAAATCATTATGACCATTATCTTTAGGCATTTCTAATTGTTCTAGTCCATCTGTTAAATTGGCTGCATACTCGTACGCTTTATCAGGATTTGTTTTAAAGAGGTCTGCTAAATTCATTAAAATGTTTACCCATTGTTTTTTCGGAAAATACGTACCGCCATATATCGGTCTTCCATCCGGCAAAGCAAAACAATTCAATGGCCAACCTCCTTGCCCTGTCATCAATTGCACAGCGCCCATATAAACCATATCTATATCAGGACGCTCCTCTCTATCAACTTTAATATTGATAAAGTGTTCGTTCATAATGGCTGCAACTTGAACATCTTCAAAGCTTTCGTGTTCCATTACATGACACCAATGGCAGGCACTATAGCCAACACTTACAAGAATAAGTTTATTTTCTTTTTTAGCTAGTTCTAAAGTAGTTTCATTCCATGCATACCAGTTTACAGGATTGTGGGCATGTTGTAATAAGTAAGGGCTGCTTTCGTTAATTAAGTTGTTTGGCATTTTTAAAATATTGAATATCAAAATTACATTAATAGTAATTTTTATAATGAAACAGTTGTTACTTAAACTTTAAACTAAAAACGGGTTATTCATTTTCTCAAAACCAATACTAGTAACTGGCCCGTGCCCACTGTATACTTTCATAGTGTCGTTTAATGTAAATAACTTTGTTTTGATAGATGTTATGAGTGTTTCAAAATTGCCCATTGGCAAATCAGTTCTACCAATACTTCCATTAAACAAAACATCGCCACTAATCATAAAATTATTGTCGATATTGTAAAAGGTAATACTACCAGGCGAATGACCAGGCGTATGCAAGGTGTTTAAGGTAGAGTTTCCAAAAGAAATAATATCGCCTTCATTAATGTATTTTTCTGGCATAGGGCATTGTTCTGCCGGCAAGCCATACATGGTTGCTGTTATTAAATGATTTTCGATAAAAGGCAAATCAGCTTTATGAACTTCCGGTAGTAAATTATAAGTATCAAGCACATATCGGCAGCCATTAACATGGTCGATGTGTGCGTGAGTTAAAATTAAACGCACAGGATTTAACTTATTTTCACTTATAAAATCGCTTAACTTTTTGTTTTCTGAGCTATTATTGTTGCCCGGATCTATAATTACACATTCTTGGCTGTCATCCCACAAAATATAGGTGTTTTCTTGAAAAGGACCGAAGGTAAAATAGTGTATGTTAATCATGTTTTTTTTGCTAAATTTAGAGCTAATTATTTAATATGAAGCGCTTACTCACTTTATTTATTTTAATCCTGTGTGTTAAAACTATTCAGGCGCAATTTTACTATGGGTCGCAGTTAGAGTTTGGTAAAAACAGAATGCAATACCAGTCGTTTAACTGGACTTATTTTGACTTTGAGCGATTTAGAGTTTATTTATATGAAGGCGGACAAGAAATTGCAAAATACGCCGCAATATCTATAAATAGGCAATTGCCTATAATGGAAAAGCGCATGGATTTTCAGTTAGATGATAAAGTTGATGTGATTGTATATAACAATCAAAATGATTTTAAACAAAGTAACATTGGTTTATCGAATGAAGAAAATGGAAACATTGGAGGTGTTACTAAAATTATAGGCGATAAAATTTTTATATACTTCACTGGCTCTCGTGCCGATTTGGATAGACAGATTCGTGCAGCCTTAGCCGAATTAATGATTGACCAAATGATGTACGGCGGACGAACACGCGACGTGGTTCGAAACTCAACATTATTAGTATTGCCCGATTGGTTTAAGAGTGGCTTAATTGCTTATTTATCCGAAGGCTGGAATTCATCTATTGATAATAGGGTGATGGATGCTATACAAAATGATCGTTTTGATAAATTCAATCGCTTAACCGGTAAAGACGCAACAATGGCTGGGCATGCGATGTGGTACTATATTGCCGACACATATGGCGAAGCTGTTATTCCAAATTTACTATACATGACTAAAGTTACGCGTAACGCAAACAATGCTTTTGTATATGTATTAGGTACTTCAGTTGAAAATATGAATTTTGATTTGCGTACCATTTTTGCTAAACGTTATTTCGATTACAGAGATAGTACTCGAAAAAATCCTAAAACAGAAAGTGTACTAGCAAAACAAAAAAGCAGCCGCCATTATTATCAATTAAAAGTTAGTCCGGATGGACAAAAAATAATTTATGCTACCAGCGAACTTGGTCAGCAAAAAGTTTGGTTAAATACAATAGGTGAAAAGAAAAGTAAACGATTATTGAAGCTTTATCCAAAACTAGAAAGAATTGAAGATAATAGTTATCCATTGTTGGGCTGGCATCCTAATAATTCTATCGTATCAATGATATACG
>Ga0066410_1000213_pt1 | contig 19960 bp, 17 predicted proteins | sample LakWasMet14_LOW5_2_FD_59497 | JGI IMG/M metagenome (GOLD analysis project Ga0066410, IMG submission 59497) | Freshwater sediment methanotrophic microbial communities from Lake Washington under simulated oxygen tension - Sediment Metagenome 14_LOW5 | ecosystem: Environmental > Aquatic >...
CGCTTTAACCTGGAAAATTTTCGATGGTGATGGGTGGAAACTTTTGGATGGTGATTGACATGCTGGCTTACAATATGAAGCAGGTCATGGCTATCCTGGGCACTCCATCCCAACGTTCGTCTTTCCATCCACGTGCACAATCCTTCATCAACCAAAACAATGAGAGGTTGAGCGAGGAGAAGAGTCGGTACATAAATTGAGGACTTCTCTGGTTGTTCCAGAAATCAAGATCTTCCGGACAATTATGTAGCTTGACTAAAACACGAATTTCGTAAGCAAGTAAGCAAAAAAGGCCGCAAAAACGGCCTTTTTGTTATTACTGACATTCTACAGAATGTGCCGAAATTTTTAATTACAGATAAATTTAATGACAATTCTTTGGTAGCTAACCGCGCGGAGATGGGCTAAATACGTGTAGCTGGGTGCCATCACGTATGGTCAATTCAATGTGTGTTCCTGCGGGCCCTTTGTTTGCCTGTATTTCGCCGATTCTTGAAAGAAAAAATTGTGCGGCAATTGCGCCATAGGGGCCTCCATTCGCGACAAGTACCGCTGTAATGACCGCCTGGGTCGAGCTCTGAGTAAGCTCATCGACTTCTAGGCGGTCTAAATTAATCCCAATATCTGTGTCTTGGTGAGGCGGAAAAATTCCTCGAGTTGAAATATCAACATGCGTAACGTCAACCATATAGAGCCCCCAGAATAATATTGAAGAAGAATCATTATGGGTATTTTTTTCTGGAAGTACACTAGATTTAATTTTCTGGACGTAACGCATCTCCTAAAAACGGTCATTATTATGAGCCGAGTTCTGTCCGAAAAATTTGGAATTTCCTGACATAAGAAGTGGTCATTGATTTTAGTGACTTGACCAGACTACCCGCGACTGTAATAGCCAAATTTGTTGAATTATTTGATGCTATTCACTACGCAACAGATGATCTGAAAATTGCAGGTGCTGAAGCCAATTTAAATGGCGATTTTTCCTTGGTTACAGAGATAAATAGTACTTGCCGAAAAATGCAAGTATTGAAGATAGACGTTAAATCCCTATTGAGCGACTTTGAATCGAGACCTAAAAGCCGTGTAATTGTAAAACCAACACCTTTTAATGCCTCTAACCGAACAAGAAAACCGAGTAGCCGAAGCGCCTGTTTATCAGCTGAAGCGAAACATCGGCTCAGCTGCTCTCTCCTATCTACCTCACAGACAGGCATAAAAAAACCCGCCGAAGCGGGTTTAGGATAACGCTTAAAACGTGGTGATCAGTTTTACAACTTCATCAATGATTACATTAATCTCATGTATTCCATAACCAGCTAAATGTACCCAAGAAAGAACATCTCTAATCCGTTTTTTACTTTTGTTTTCCATATTAAATTCCTTGTTTAATCCTTGTTAGCAACCATTGCCAACGCAAATATTTTATCATTGAAAAAACTTACTAATACTTAAAAAGCGGATATGAAAAGCCCATCGAAGCGAGTTTAGAGTGGAAAATAGTTTTCAATTTTTTTCCACTAATCGACGTGTTTTTGCCATTCATTAAAAATACACGTGCTTTTATTATCAATAAGACATAAATTGATCTTTTGAGAAATTAACCCTCTTTTTGGTGTAAATTTGGCAAAATTCCGACGTCGTTCTCCGCTGACTGTATTTTGCAGTCTGATCTCTCGTCATACGAACAGCTACTCATATTACAAATTCGCTCAATCTATTGACCACTAACTTGATGCTATATACAATCAACCGATGCTATATACAATCAAAAAAGGAGAATGAGGAATGCACTATACGTGGACGAAATGGTTGAAGGCTTGGCGCACGATTGCCGACAAGTCGAGCCCAAATGAATATATTCCAATCACGATCACTGCTGACGACATGGATTTTGAAGTGCTCCGAGTGTCTAAGTTTCATAAGGAATACGATGGCAATAAACCGTATGTGGAAACCCCGATCAGGGAGTTCAATGATAAGACTGCGCTTCACAGCAGGGCAACACGCGACCTTGGAATCATGCGGGTGATCACCAATAACCATAAGCCAGCGTTTGTAATTGAGCCAGGTGCCGATGTTCTTGATTGGATAGCGTTGACTCAAGGTGTGGCCGTCAAGAGTCTTGTAGAAATGATGCGAACAGGTGATCTTGGCCGTCGCGTTCGGCGCCGGGATCGTAAAGCGCTAAAAGATTCTCGCTCACAGGCACTAGCTGTCCATCAGGAGCTCAGCGAGGAACTGGATGAATTGCGCGCTCGCGAAAAGAAACTCGAGAAGCAGCTCAATGTGATACAGGCGGAGCTAGATGACGCAATAACAGCTCGGAACCGAATGAAAGAAAACCTAATAAAGCAGAATAAGGAACAATGCTGTACAAAAAGTGTTCCCGTCGGGTCAGGGACAGAAGCATGCTCACTTGGGACACTCATGGAGTCTGGCTATAAGCTCACGTCCTGCAAGCCCATGCCAGGCAGCTTCGAGGGATGAGAAAAGTGCGCAGTGGCGCATTTTAACTCTTCACTGACGAGGCGCAACGACGCCTAATAGAGACGAGCCACATCAGCCACAGAATACTTAGATCGCGCAGCAATGCCTTGATCTCGCGCACCTGCTTGTCGTCAAGTTTGGATTTTCGGCCTCCCGCACGACCACGCGCACGCGCTGCGGCAAGCCCTGCGTGAGTGCGCTCTCGAATCAGGTTGCGCTCAAATTCGGACAGTGCCGCGAAAACATGGAAAACCAACTTGCCGGCGGCGCTACCTGCCTCAATCTTCTCCGTCAGACTCTCAAAGCCAACGCCATCACTCTCTAACTCGGCTACGATTCGCACCAAGTCAGGCAAACTTCGCCTCAACCGATCCAACCGCCACACCACCAGAGTATCCCCTTTCCTCAAGGCCTTTCGGCAGTGCTCAAGTTCGGCTCGATCAGCCTTTTTACCGCTGGCCGCTTCTTCATAAATAATGCTGCACCCAGCTTTTTTTAAAGCGTCGCGTTGTTAATCCAGGTGCCGGTCATCAGTGGATACTCGTGCGTAGCCGATACGTTGATTCATGGACAGTACCGTAACATTGAAAAATTGACGGCTATTTTAACAGTTCGGTATGCCAAAAATCATCAAAAACACAAACCCGGCTGACTGTCCAGAAAACGACCGTTTGTTGAACACATATCGTTATGGATTGAAAAGGTGTCGTTTATGAGAGGCTAACGCCTGTTTTTGTGGTGTTCAACCCTCCGCTTGGGTATCGTCATTGTTCTGCGGCCTTCCCGTTCCTGAATAAAGCCCAGATGAGCCAAGGCCTAGCGGAAAAATTTCAGAAAAGTGTGACCAAGGCCGCATAACCAATAAGTTAATCTTAAGCTTACAAAAAGTTCAGCTTTGGCTGACAGATGGCGGCCATTTTTTGCATCACAATGAAGCTTTTTATCCAGTTTCCGACTATCCCAGGTCCCAACTTGGATATCTAAATGGTTGGAGCAATTGCTTAGCAATTTGATAGTAAGTGTAACCGATGTTGGCATGTTAAACCTTACATCCGTAGTTTTTGTACATAAGGAATAAATCAGTGAGTCAATCAGATTATATAGAACAGATTCCAATAACAACTTTGTTTAGCATGGCTTTAATCAAAGCTGATGGGATTCCACTCTGGACATTAATAACCGTTATCAAAGCTGTTCGCTTACGTCGGTTTATTTTGCCTTCTATAAGGATACTGTTAGTTTTTTATCTGTTCTACCCAAATATTGCGAAAGCCAAAGTAGAGTGGAGCTCTCCAATTCACGCTGCTGTTACCGAATATTTTTCCACTTGGGAAGCAGCCACTGAGGCCTGTCATGCCTTTATGGCGCCTTTAGGTCCAAGCAAAGCATCCCTTTATTGTCCTGTCGGCGGATCGTGGGTCGACTTCTATAATGTGCTTAAAAATCCGAATCCTCCTAACTACTGCATTCCAAATACCACTCTAACTTGTTACTTTTACTATAATAATTTTACATTGAAGCAATGTCCTGTTGGAATGATGCCAAACCGTGATACGGGGAAATGTGAGCTACCTCAAAAAGGTAATGGTCCCAGCCCCTGTGTCGATCATGGTAACCCTATCAATGCCGGCACCGGCAACAAATGGCAACACGAGACCGACTTATCAAAATTAGCTTCTGGGTTAGGTTTTGATCGCTATTATAATGCCAGCATAACTACAGATATTGCTCATCTAGCGACTGGCTGGATGCATCCTTATGCACAGAAAATTAAGGTTCAGGCTTTTGCTTCTTGGCTGGAAATTTTCCGATCTAATGGCAAAAAATATATTTTTAAAAGGACAGGCAGTATCTATGTCACCGATGCCGACATCAATGACCAAGTTCTTGAACTGAAAGATGTTAATGGGAATAGATCGGGTTGGCAATACACCACAGGCGATCAAGCAGTAGAAAACTATGACGCAAATGGAAATTTACTATCAATTACCGACCGAACCGGCCTTGCGCAAACATTGACTTATAGCGACGCCTCGACCCCGGTTGCCATTGCCCCCGCAGCGGGGCTGCTGCTTCGCGTCACCGATAGTTTCGGTCGCCAGCTCAATTTCACGTACGATGCCAACAGTCGCATCAACACCATGACCGACCCGGCCGAAGGTCTTTACCTTTACGCTTACGATGCCAATAACAACTTGGTTTCCGTGACTTACCCCGACAATACCCCGGCTGATTCAACCGACAACCCCCAAAAGACCTACGTCTATGGCAGCGATGCCGGTGAGACCGTCAATACCGCAGGCATTAGCCAGCCCCATGCCTTGACCGGCATTATCGACGAAAATCGCATTCGCTACGCGACGTATACGTACGATGCCCAAGGCCGGGCCATCTCGACCGAACATGCCGGCGGCGCCGACCGGGTGAGGTTGGCGTTTAACGCCGACGGCAGCACCACCGTGACCGATGCCCTGAACACCGCACGCACCTACCACTTCCAGACCCTGCTCGGCGTGGTCAAGCCCACCGGGCAATCGCAGCCCGGCGGTTCCGGCTGCGGCGCCTCCGCTTCGGCGCTGACTTATGACGCCAACGGCAACGTGTCGAGCAGGACCGATTTCAATGGCAACCGCACCAACTACAGCTACGATCTGACCCGCAACCTGGAAACCCGCCGCACCGAAGGCCTGACCGCAACCGGAGCGGTCACTTCGGCCACGCGCACGATCACGACCGTCTGGCATGCCACGTTCCGCCTGCCGGTGCAAATCACTCAGGGCAACCAGCAGACCACCTATGCGTATAACTCCCAAGGCGATATCACCGACAAGACCATTAGGGATCTGGACACTCAAGCCACGCGGACCTGGACGACGACCTACACCTATGGCACCGTTCCCGGCGTGCTGCTGCAAAAAGTCGAAGACGGCCCGCGCACCGACGTGCTGGATCTGACCACCTACGACTATTACCCGGCCGATGCGGTCTGCGCCGGCGGGCACTTGGGCTGCCGGGGCCAACTCAAAGAAATCACTGACGCGCTCGGCCATCACACCCGACTGACCCGCTACTCCGCCCATGGCCAGATTGAAGAACTGATCGACCCCAATGACCTGGTCACCACAATGACTTACGATAGCCGCCAACGGCTCACCTCACTGGATGTCGGCGGCGAAACCACCCGCTACCGCTATAACCGGGTAGGCCTGCTGACCCGTGTCACCGGACCCGATAACGCCTATCTGGAGTACGGTTACGATGAGGCTCATCGGCTGACTCAAACCCAAGACAATTTGGGCAATACCTTCAGTTATACCTTGGACGCGATGGGCAATCGGACCCAAGAACAGGCCCACGATCCGAGCGGCCAGCTGGCTCGCAGCCAAAGCCGAATCTATGATGCCTTGTCGCGTCTGCAGAACCTGATCCAGCCGCAATAAGGAAGCTAGTATGAAAACGATCACTCAAGCAGTTCACCTGCTGGCCGCCTTACTGCTGGCGACTGTGTTCACGACCGGTCTGGCCCAGGCGGCCGGCAAGACGCCGTCAGCGAAAAAGCCTGACACAACGGCTAAAAGGGCACCCATCCAGACTGGCGTCCCCGAGGTGACCCTGAGCGTCGCCAAAATCGGCTCGGGAGCGGGCACCGTTACCAGTGTCCCGGCCGGCATCGACTGTGGCGCTATTTGCAGCACCCGCTATGCGCCGGACTTTGCCGCCCACCAGCTCGAACCCGGGGAGGGCCGAGGCCATCGGCATGACACTGACCCTGGCCAACCGGCGGCCCTCATCACCTTGACGGCCACCCCGGCCACCGGCTCCACGTTTGACGGCTGGACGGGGGCTTGCACCGGCAACGCTCCAACCTGTACCGTGACCATGGACCAGAGCCAAACTGTGACCGCCCGGTTTACGCTGATCCCGGAAACTCTGACGACCACGAAGACCGGCAACGGGGCCGGAACGATCGCCAGCCTGCAGACCGGCATCGACTGCGGCGCCACCTGCAGCGCTATCTATGACTGGGGTACGTCCGTGACTTTGGCGCCGACGCCGGCCACCGGCTCGACGTTTACGGGCTGGTCGGGGGCCTGCACCGGCACCGAGGCGACCTGCACCGTGATGATGGACCAATTGCAGGCCGTCCAGGCCGACTTCACCTTAATAAAGCTGCCCCTGACCGTGACTAAAACCGGCTCGGGCACCGGCACGCTCACCAGCGTTCCGGCCGGCATCGACTGTGGAACGACCTGTAGCGCCAACTACGACTGGAACACGGCCGTCACGCTAACTGCGACGCCGTCTACAGACTCTCTGTTCAACGGCTGGACCGGAGCCTGTACCGGCACGGCGGCAACCTGCACGATCACGCTGGATCAGGCGCAGAACGTCACGGCCGACTTCGCCCCGGCCTTCAAGACGCTCAGCGTTGCCACCCTGGGCTCAGGCGCCGGCACGATTAGTAGCTCGCCTGCCGGCATCGCTTGCGGAACAACTTGTCGCGCCGACTTTGCCGCCGGCACCGTCATCACCTTGACCGCAAGCCCCGCCACCGGCTCGACTTTCCAAAGTTGGTCCGGCGCCTGCACCGGCACGGCAAGCCCCTGCACCGTGACCCTGGACCAGGCCCGGTCCGTCAGCGCCATATTCTCGGCCCCAGCCGTTACCACCTATGAATACGATGCCAACGGCAACCTGACCCAGATCGAAGACCCCTTGGGCCGCATCCGCCAATACCAATATGATGTCCTGGACCAGTTAGTGCGCCAGCTGGAACCGCACCCCACCATCATCGGCAGCACCGGGGGCCAGATCGACACGACCTATGACAACTTGGGCCAAGTGACGAGCCTCACCGATCCCCGGAACCTGACCACCACCTACACTAAAGACAGCCTCGGCAACTTGAGCCAACAAACCAGCCCCGACACCGGCGTTACCCTGGCCAACCATGACGAAGCCGGCAACCTGACGATTCACACCGATGCCCGGAATAAAACCGCCACTTATAGCTACGACAGCCTGAACCGCGTCACCCAGATCGCCTATGACGACGATACCATCCGCTACACTTGGGACAGCTGCATAAACGGCATCGGCCGGCTGTGCAGCGTCACGAACGCTGGCAGCCGCCTCGATTACCGCTATGACCCTCATGGCCGGATCAGCCAACAAAGCCAAACCATCGGAGCAGCCCTTCTGGCCGTCAGCCACACCTACAACCCCGCCGGGCAACGGACACAAACCGTCACGCCCAGCGGCCAGACGCTCGACTACCAGTGGAACGGAGGCCGCCTGACCGCGCTGTCGGTCAACGGCCAGCCGGTACTGACTCAGATCACTTACGACCCGGACGGCCAAGTCAACGGCTGGACCTGGGGCAACAACCAGCCCAGCGAGCGTTTTTACGACCTGTCCGGACGGCCGGTGATTATCAGCCTCGGCGTTGATAGACAAACCCAGCAGCCAAGCAGCCGCACGTACGGTTATGACGCGGCCGGACGGCTGACCGCTGCGATCGACGACAGCGATCCCCAGCTCAACCAACATTATGGCTATGACGAACTCGACCGCTTGACCAGTAGTGAGCGGGGCGAGCCGGTCCAAAGCCGTACCGACTACGCTTACGATCTGAGCAGCAACCGCACCGGGAAAACCCAGGACAACACCACCGTCACCAACGGCACCATCGACCCGAGCAGCAACCGCCTGCTCAGCCAGAGCGGCGCCCAGGCCGTCAACTACAGCTACGATGCAGCCGGCAGCCTGACCGGCGACGGCACGGTCAGTTATAGCTACAACGCGGCGGGGCGGCGGATCAGTGCCACCGCCTCGAACCTCAATGCCGGCTACACCTATAACGCGCTCGGCCAGCGCGTCACGAAAACCGTGAACAGCGCTACCCGTCAGTTTGTCTATGACGAACAGGGCCACCTGACCGGCGAATACGACAGTGCAGGGCAGCGAGTCCAGGAGATCCTTTGGCTCGGGGATTTACCGGTCGCGTTGCTGAAACCGGCCACGGGCCAAGCGGTAACCCCGGATATTTATTATATCCATGCCGACCATCTGGGTACGCCACGGAAAATCACTCGGCCAGGTGACAATAAAGTCGTCTGGACCTGGGAATCCGAAGCGTTCGGCGCCAGCCTGCCGGACCAAAATCCGTCGGGACTGGGCAATTTCGTGTTCAACCTGAGGTTTCCGGGACAATATTACGACCAGGAAACCGGGCTGTTCTATAATGGCTTCCGGGATTATGATCCGGCTACGGGACGGTATAGCGAGAGCGACCCGATTGGCTTGGCGGGGGGCATAAATACGTATGCCTATGTTGAAGGGAATCCGGTTAATGCGATCGATCCATTAGGGCTTGAAATTTGTGCAGCCAATGGGCAATTAATTATTTGTACGGATGGGATGCGTCCACCGCCACAAGGAACTCCTTTAAATGGACCGCTTAGCCCAATAGGTGTTGCAGCAACAGTTGCTGAGGCTGCCGCTGCAGCTTGTCCTGTAGGACGTGGAGCACAGACTGCAAAGGCGGTAGCGGAACTGGCTCCAGCTCAGCTAAAGAATGTTGAACGATTCACAAAGAAGCTGCCAGCAAACGCTAAAGACAACGTTAGCTTGCAATCTCTCCCAAACAGTAGTGTTGCAGCCCAAGCAGTTTCTCCAGGACGAGTGCCTGGGTCGTCTGCTGTTTACGAAAAGCAGATTGATGCGGCAGGTACGACTATTCAATATACCAAAACGACTTACGACCCAGCAGGAAACATAGTTCATGTGAAAGATAAAATTACTGGAGAGGTTTTGCCATGACATCAAATGATCTTACTAGGCTTAATAAAGTCAGAGACTTATTGGAGTTGAAGCGACCTATACAAGAGGTTCTATATCAGCTTAAAGACATAAACTGGGACTACGATGGGGATGGTGTTGAGTTGACTGCTGGTCATCTAAAGAATGCCCTTTTGCTTTATTTGGATGGTATTTTATCAGCTTCAGAAATCGAAGCCTGGGCAAATGCCGTTGAATGCCGAGATGATATTTACTTTGAATCTAATAGTAATGGACGGATTGATGATGTTCTCCATGAGTTAGCTAACCCACTTTTGACCTATCGATTGGATTCATTACGAGCACGCACTCTTATTGATGTTTTGAATGATCTCCACCACGAATAGTGGACACATGAAAAAGTAAGTATTCTTAAAGAACGAGAGGTACATACAAGCCCGTTATATCCAGCCTAGCGCCGGCTACAGACAGGAAGCCTTCAATGTGGTGATGCACATTTAACATAACACCCGTTAGGCGAAGTTAGAGTGTAAACGCATTAATCCTCGCCCGGCTTTGCCTCGATGACCGGCTGGCCGGGTTTGGGCAGTGATGGCAACGGCACGGGCCGGTTGTCGTCGGTATAGAATTCTAGCGCCGTTGCCAAGGCGTCGGCGGCCATTGCTAAGGCGTCCTCGTAGGTGTCGCCCTGGGTCAAGGCTTCCGGGACATCCGGGAAACTCACAAAAAAACCGCCCTCGTCTACTGGCTCAATATTCACGGGATAACGCATTTCTATAACCTCTACAGTCAGATTTAGCTATGCTGGCCACCACTCCGGAAACGTCTATGATGGATCGCACATTTAGAGTTCCAATCCACTACTCTGGTTGCATTTTAATTCATTCAGTTCTACATCAATGAACACTACTCACTCTGAGTAAATACTTTGACATCACGATCCGAAAATATCGTATCAAGTGTTGCTGGCTCTACCTTAATCTCTGATTTGCGACTTACGATTTCCAGGTTGATTTCAATGCGAAGATCACAAAAATAACCGTATATGGTATTAAGCGATATTTCAATTTGTTGGTTTGGGGTCTTTCCTTCCAAGATACGAATGATAAGTGCCAAAGGGGCTGCTATATAGGACGAGTTATCACTAAATTCTCCAGATCCCACTGCTTCTTCCAGATCGCGAGCAATCATATGTAGCCAATAATCAGGCAAATTTCCTGGTAAGGCTGCTGTGGGCGGCAGAACAAGAACCTCTTTTTGTAGCCGTTGAAGACTTGATTCTGGCAAATACTCATTTTGCATATTTCTACTCCTAGTTCAGCATCGGTGTTTTAATTGGATAGTAGTAATTCCGGTCTAATCCCATCACCATCTGAAAACGCTTCGGAATACACATCGGAACGGCGGAAAAAATACTGCCGACTGCCATCGATCATCGGCCCCGAAATCGGCTTCACAGGTAGTGTTTGCAGTAGCCATCGCGGCGCTCGATTCAATGATCTGGCGTATTCAGCAAGTGAGATGTAGTGCGTTCGAAAATCTTCAAGACTCACCTGGGTGACGCGTCGGCCGGGCAGATGATCTTGAACGGTAGCCAAGAGCCCCAGCTTCACCAAGTCGTACACGACCTGTTGCTTCAGGCGGAGCCGTTGAGCCGCTTCATCCACCGAGAGAGTAGCACCGCTGGCATTGCGTTTTTCCAGTAACCACTGCCGAGCCTTTTGCTCATCCAGCGTAATATTGCCTAACGGCACAGGTTCGGTCAGTCTGCCCACTGGGGCCAATTGATGTTCTGAGAGGGATTGCACCAAGTTCATCCATTCACCCTCACGCAGATGCCAATACTTCAGTATACGCCTGACAGTAATTGTCGGTTGCCCAGTGCTGGGCCCAGTGCCTGTGAAAAACAGCCTTTGCATTTGTTGTTTTGGAATTAACCAAGTCGCGGCATTATCCTGCACTCTTGAAACTAGCGGCTCTAAGATACCACCCAAGATTAATTCTCTAACCCGGCATTCTGGCAGTGCCAGCTGTTTGGCGGCTTGGCCAAGCGAGACGCATCCCTTCGCCAGAACCGCTATTTGCGCAAGACTTTGCTCATCGATTGAGTACATTTTACGGCCAGAAGGTAGTTCGATCTGATCCCCGGTAATCAATCCGGCTCTCATGAAATGGCGCACGGTTGACTCAGCCACGCCGGCTTTTTTAGCGGCCTGTTTCAAGGTCAGTCTAGGATGCTTGGCAACTGTTTCCGGTTTAAACACCCGATTCCGTTTACACACCATGCCCGGCCAATACTGGTGCAAATAACACTCGAATTCATCACGCAGAAATTGAAAACAACGACCTGGAAGATCCCTGTAAAGCACATGATAAAGAGACCCAAACGTATCGCGAATGCTTGCCTTGGCTTCACTCTGACCTTGAATTGCCCATAACAGCATATGGAAATCTTTCGGCCAGTGTTCAAGAATCTTGCTAACTTCCGACATTAAGGCAATCGCCGTATCCAGTTGATGCAATTTTGAAATTTTGCCAGGTTTACTGGGCTGATAAATCTCCGAAAACTGGCCCAGATAACCGATTAGCCTGAGCCATTCAGCCAGCGACATGGCTGGAAAATCCGCCAACGCTGACTTGCCGTCAATAGAATCCTCGATAGCTCGACTGAGTTGGCGAACCGAGTCAGGCGCAAATTTAATATCCTGAATTCCAGCAAGCGATGCTCCACAAGCACATTGTTCAAAATTTACCCGATCTGAACGTTGTGCACGGCCGCAATGCGAACAGCACTCCAGCAGCCAAACGCCGTGCCAAGTGCACACACAGCTGACTTTCAGCAGCCATTGTCCACGCAGGTGCGGAGACTCGCTAAAACACAGAGGGCACCAACGCAATTGACTATAATTGAAATCGGCGGCAGTTAAACCGTTCTTAAAATCGCTGTGCCCCCAATAACTTGGGTAAGGGCCAAAAAGCCCGTTTCTTTCCGTGAATGATAAGTCGAGAGCCTGACAAAACATGTCAAAACTTCTGAATGTCCTCCCTAGCTGTCGCAACGTCTCATAGCCGTTTGCTTGAGCGACACGCTTCAGAAAACCACTGGTAGCCTCCCCGTATATTGGACGGGGCCGTACTGGCAAGCAGGATTGATCTACTTCTTCCATGACCATCGTGCACGCTCCCAATCCGTTCTTACCAGAGCCACTAAAAAATCCAATTCGTAACTCAGCAGCCCCGAAAAATATCCACTAAGACGCGATATTAGTTCACTGGGATCGGTAATATTGCGCAATCCATGGGGTATTCGCCACCAATAGATAAATAACCGAAATTCTTTAGCATCAATTTCTCGAGATGCCGCGTCAATCAAGAAATTCAGTATGGTTACGATTTTGATATCTTGCTCAGAATCCCAACTTATCTTCACGGAAGCCGCAAAATCGCGCTGATAATTTTCAATTTCGGGATCCAGTTCTCCCAAATAGTCTGTAAGTACGTACCACCAATTCATAAATGTCATCAGGCAAATCATGCAGCTTTCCTTTGGATACGAGGGCTGATAGAAGACCATGGATGAAATCGGCAAATTCGCACTATATTCCTGAATAATATAATTCACCCCTTCTTTGAATTTCTTCAAGAGGACACTATTTTCTGGAGAGCTCGAGAATGCAATTATCTGACTCAGCTTTCTGTAATCAGGAATAAAACACAACATAAACCAATTGTGCCTGACAGTATTTTTTAAAAATCGTAACTGGCGGTTCAGTAATTGTTGAGGTGAACTCGAGAGCAGTCTTGCTTCCCAAGCATTGGGCAATGCTCGAATTGTCGATCGCTTCCTGCTACATTCTGGCTCGTCGTCAATTTTGCTCACGGACGCAGTTACAATATCCCAAAGTTTATGAGTCCATTCAAAGCCGATATAAACGTCTTTCAGAGAATACTTGTCTAACACCTGTTCTCTATCACCTTGAAAATCGACAGGCAATTCGACTTCTTCAGCTCCAGCAAGTAAACTTGCAGCAACCACCGTGCTAGGACTTGCCGGTACCACAGCTAAAGTTTGAATAGCTTGGCCGCAACTACAATGCCAATTATTAGTCATCCCAGTCCAAGATAAGGCCTTATGACAGGCCGAACAGGTATCGATCAATTTGATCTTGTGGATGGGGCACACCGACACCCAAGGCACTTCCCAAAATGCAAAATGAAAGCCGTATTTGCGAATGCACACAGGACAGAAGTGCACAGGTTTAAAGTTTCGCATTGCCCATATTTTCGGATTTTCGGCAAACCGGCTTTCTTCTTTCAGTTGCCCAAACCACCATGTTCTATCCAGTACAGTGCTACTACCGACCATGTCCTGAAGACTTTCAAAAGCATTGGTAGCGGCTTCTTCGTACTGTCCAGAATACAGTTTACGCAGAACCTCATATAGCGGGATAGACATTGTGTAGCCGTTTTCATTTTGAAAGCGGTAAACATAGCCGACAAGACTTTCCCCTTTCTGCTTCTTAGGGCGTATCGGATAATCATGATGCGCTCTTAACATCACGTCCTCCCCGAGATGCACGGATCGTATTGAATGTTCCTCGTTCGAAGGGTTCATTGGCTCGATCCAGGCGGCGAAACTCGAACGTAGGGTGGAAGGGATTAAGATTGTCTACCCCCTCCCACCATAACTCCTCGGTGAAAGCTTGCTCCAGCAGCTGAGGCCCTATCTCATTAGTATCGGTTTCAAGTGCGAGCCTCAATGCGCTGGCCAACAATTTTTTGATGTAAGCAACTCGGCCATCACTCGCATAATACAGGCGCATGCCTAATTCATCCCAGCCATATTGGCCACACAACAATGGAATGGGAAGACACGAGCCCAGTGATCGAAAAAGTTGCAAGCATTCGACGTGAATGGAATCTTTGTCGCTTTGACCCAAGGCCAATCTGATACGACGTGAAAAACGGCGGCGAAGCTGTTCATTGACCTGCAGTAATTGTTCCAGCCGAGGTAGACCTAGAAATACAGTCGGTACCCCCGCCTGATCTATCAATGCCTTAAGCCAGTCGCCTACCATGTAATGTGTCGCAATTTTACCTCGATCATGGATATGTTGAGCTTCGTCGAATAAGATCATTTCCACTCGGCAAGCTCGGCAGAGAGTAACGACACGGAATGTTTTTGCAGATATCGTACCTTTTGACGCCGCTGGATCGCCAAGTTTTACGAGCATAGCTGACGCCATACTGGAAATGGTTGCAGCAGCCGGAACCGATACAATTAAAACCGGTATCACATCCCGATCAGGCAAACTATACCGAGGAAATTGCTGCTCAATCCAACGGCAGAGAGTGCTTTTTCCGGTACCGCTTTCGCCCAGCACAAGCAAGTGCTGAGCTATGTTCGTCTCGCTATAGAGCTCAAAATTGGCTTTAACCACATCAACGGCCGCTACAAAAGGTGGAAACGGAATGTATTCCTCATCAAAATGCTGTAACGCATCAAAAATCTTTTTAGCTTCCATCTTCCCCATCCTCTTTTCGCTTCATCTGGAACGACTTGATAAGTTCTAGTGACTGCTCATCCTGTCCAGCATCAGAAGACTGTACCGTTTTTCTAGACCTGACGTTTTTATTGGAACTCGGTTTCTTCGCCTTAGACGTTATGATTTCAGTACCACTGGTTTGATTACTGGTCATTCCACGCAGAGCCGCGCTACGACGTCTCGCATTATGTTTGCGGCTGGTCATCAAAGCTTCAATAGCCTGCGCAAGTTCAAGCCGTGCCTGTTCAAGCGCCACCCGGTCAACCGTTGCATCGCCTTGCTCGCGCAATTGATTGCGAATAAATTTATTCTGGTTAAGGGTCAACCCATGCACAAATTCATAATCGACTGCTTTGACGGTGACCGGGTCGACGTCGTCCGGCCCCCACACCTGGATTTCCCCTAAGTCTTCCGGATCGTAGACCAACCGGACTTTAACGCCTTCGCCATAAGCCCGCAGAATGGGGGATACTTCTTCGCCGTTGTAGTAATTGCCATGCAACAAAATGCCATCGTGGCGCAACGAGCGTTCATCCACTAAACCAATACGACGCTGAAAACTGCACAAATCCTCCGGAAGCACCGGTTCATAATGGGCAATACCCTGCTGCCATCGAGCCCAAGGCGTGCCACCAATGCCTTGATGCTTATCCTGCGCATAGACATCAAGCACCCACTTCTCAAGAATTTGCTTAAATTCCGCGAAAGTCAGCAGAGCGGCTTTCTGCGGATCATAATCACCCCGTTGGTAGAACTTGGCAAAACTGGTGCCGGGCAGCTGATGGGCAAAAAAGTAATTCACCGTTTTCAGGTAACGTTCGACCACGCCTTTGAAGCGAGGCGTGCGCTTTGGACAGTATTGAAGGCGAATCCCTAAATCGTAAGCCACGCTTTCCAGCGTATGCCCGAGAAATTCCAAGCCATTATCGAGCACAAGAACTTCGAACCGCCCGTAACAAGGCCAGTCATGCACTGTAGCTAAATTGGGCATCATGACAGCCGCTTTTTCTTTAGGCAGAATCGCATGACGAAGCGCCCCCATGACAGCGGCTGTCGAAGGATTCTCAAAGCTTAGATAGTAGCCAAGTAACATCCGACTGTAATGATCGATCGCAACGGTCAAGGTTGGCCTGCCCAGCGGCAGCCACGTCCGCTCATCGATCAGGAATAGATCAAGCGGCGTATGATCCATTTCGACTCGCTCCAGGATACGCGTAGTTTTTACCCCCGCTTTAGTGATTCTGAACCGCCGGTCGGCTGCTGCCTTACCCTCTTTCAATACGGCAAGTTCATAAGCTTCGGCTCGCTCAATCAGTCGATAGAGAGTGCGTAACGACGGCGCTCGTATCGGCTCACCTCCAAGTCGTCGTTGGTTTTCAATGTCGATTTTGCCGAGTAAGCGTGTATAAACATTACGGCAGGTGGCCTGCGGAGACGCCTTAAACGCTTCCGTCAACGCCTCTTCCACCAACTGCAAAACCCGATCTGTCTGCCGTACTTGCTGGGGACCACATAGATCAGTCCGCGGAATAATCGCTCGCGGGTCATCGCTGAATTTATATCGCCGATACCATCGGTAAACGGTAGTGACGCTCGGAGGATTAGCATCGCCGATTTCAGCAGCGACTTGGTTGATTAATGGCTTCAGGTAAGCGTCGGTAAACACTGGATCGCCGTAAGCCATAATTTTATCGAGATAATGCTTTCGGCGAGTCACTTTGGTCTGTACGTGCTCAGCCAGCTCATCCAACGGTCTGGAAAATGTGGGAACTAAAGCGGTAGTTGATGACGGCTCAACCGTTTTTGCTGAAATGTTGCCTTCCTTGTACTCGGCTAGCAGGAACTCTCGACTGACGACTGACAAACAACCGTCACTTAGCCGTTCCACCAGCAACTCACCATTCGATTGAATCCGGTCAATTCGATATTCAGCCCCTTGCCAATCAAAAACCATATTCTTGCGCAATGAAAAACCAGCCATTGTCTGCCTCCAGTTCAATAAGAGTGTCATCAGAAATCGGCTGTTCCAGCGAACAGCGCAGTTGTCCAGCCAACAACAGACTGTAGGGATCTAAGCCTTTGGCCTTTAACACTGCAGTGGCTGCAGCGATCGATAGCGGAAAACAATGATGGTAAGCAGTGATAGCGACCTGGATAGCATCGGCTGTGGGCGGAACACGAGGAGTTCGGTGATAAAGCCAGCAGAGATTGGCTAAGCGCGGTTCCTGCCGAATAACATCGTCGGTCAAGATAACGAAGATCTTTTCGGATCGGCGCATATGCTCGGCGACACAGCCGAGTTTATGTTGTACCTTCTGATGTTGAAGGCTTGCTGTTGGTTTGACCTCAACGTATATCTGTTCGCCGGTAGCCAACACCAATTCGAAATCCGGCGTATACCGCCGCAATTTTGCTCCGTCGGGATAGTTGATAGTGATAGGTTGTTCACGGTACCGAACGATTTTGGGGGAGGTCTCGAACAGGTAAATGGCTTCAAGTTCGAGCAATCCTTCGTGATGAACCATTCGCCCATTCTTGCGGCTGGGAAATTTGCCGCGTACGATGCCGCCTGATGGGCTAATGACATTTCTGGCTCGACGATGCGCATCGCCTTCTGGCGTCATTCCACGCCAACGCCCACTCCATAAATTTAAGGTCATGATTTATCTCCATTAATCTAATCCACAGGCCGCACGAATCCGGCGCCTGTGAAATGCGGTTAAAAAATTTCGCAAAAACAGGCCGCCGACTTGACGTCAGCAATTTTTAGATTAACAATGAGAGCGTCTTGACACTTTTCAAAATCTCGACACTCTCATAAAAAGCTTAGGGTTGCCGCCCTAGGCTTTTTGTTTTTCTAAGCCTGTGTTTTCAGTCGACACATAATTGCTTAGGCCATATCTTTTTCTCCTTCCGGTAGATTTGTTTGAGGAATAGCCAGACGCTTTTCTGCCAACCAGCGTGCAACGTCTTGAGTTAAAGCAAAGCGGCCGCGTCGGCCTTCAATTTTAAATTCCACTACGGGTATTTGTTGTCGTAAACGGGCTTGACGATATGCCGCCGGCGTAACAAATCCCAACAGTTTCCATAGGTCTCGGCTTGCCAATAAAGGGCCGTACAGGCGGGTCAACGTATCCTGTAATTCCTGCACCAATGGCTCAATCGGTTCTTGTTGTGTCATGTTACGCTCAGTGTTGATTGTGATCGTCCATAAGGTAACTGAAGGGCGCTCTCTGTTAAACTGGAAAGATTACTTCAACTTTTACCGTAAAATGGCAACGCTTAGTCAATTAAAACAATGGCATATAAATTTTCGCCTTGATGAGGCGAAAAAATTACAGCTTCAACAATTCGCGGATAATCCATTTGATCACCGTCTTATCAATCTTCTAAGGACGCGTTACTGGTATGCTGGCCTCAAACAAAAAACCGGCTTAACGACCGCGTATCAACTGGAATGTCACTTCGAACCGTTGGATAAAACCAAAGTTGATACAAGAACTCCCTTTCGGAATAAATGGAGTAAATATCAAAACGACAAGCACAAGCCTGGTCCCGCTTTGATCAGTTTAGTTGATTCCAAGATTCCGGGATCCGCCAGGGAAATCAATCATCCACTTTGGCGTATATTGCAATTAGGTGACCGGGCTTTGCCGAAAATCGATATTTGGATGGAAAAACTGGAACCACGTGTTCAGATGATTGTGTACTGTCCGTCGAAAGACAGCAGCGTTTCTCTCGTAAAACAGCGCCAACCTTACTCATCAGGATTAAGCCGTCGGCTACTCAAAATAGGCAACTTAGATGCGTTGACGGCGTTAGTGCTATATTGGCGAGAATCGAAACAACGTGGAAATTACACTGATAACCAATGGCAAGCCCGAGACATTTACCGATTATTGCTAATGATGGGGATGGACTTTGGCGGCCGAAACATCGCAGAAGAATTGTATGTGGTGTTTTGGGCGCAAATTTTTAATCAAACCGATTGGGAAGGCCGAGTGTTTGGCATCAATTCTACGCATTACATTAAGGCCGTTGAACTATTATTTTTCATGCTCTATGACGTGCCAGAGTTAAAACCATTTTCATCATGGACGGCCTACACTAAAGCCATGGTTCACTTACTAGAAGGCCGGAGCGGTCTTTCCGTTAAAATTGGTTTGGATATCGTACTCATACCAACTTGGCAATATGGGCCTCCAACTGAACAACAATGGAGGCTATGGCAGAGAGAATTAATGGAGTGGCAATGGGGATGGCTACACCTGTGCATGGAAACCATTGGTTCCTATGGTCAAGATTGGCTTTGGGTTGAGCTGGCCAAGGAACTGAGTAACTAAAGAAAAACAAGCAACCCAAAAGCGACAGTCGTAGTTAATCCACTTGATTGTCGGCTTTAACGTTAATTGTGGGCATTTCGATTTAACATTTATCAGCGATAGCATAACCACATTGGTCGTTATCGCTTGGACTCGTTCTTCATACAGGCGCGACACGTTGGTGGTGCGTGCGCAAAGCAACAAAAGGTCATGTTCCGAATGACGCGCTTTGGCATTCTTTGGTTGAATGGATTCAACCAGATTAGACGGGGCGAACAATGGCTCTATGTTGTTAATCCATTTGCCAGCCATTGACTGCACTTTCGAATCCCTTTAATTGCTTCAATTCACTAGCAGCTTTCAAATTTGACGAAAATGCAACTAGGCCAACCCTTAAGTCAGCCTAGTTTTGTTTGACCGTTTTTAACTTTGAAGTTAGAAATAAGAACTGCCGGATTTTTTCATTATCTGTGTCATTAGTTTTTCACTTTTTTGGCACACTTTTCATTTTTTGTGACACCCGACAAGTATCCGACAAATTACACGTCCAAGTTAGTAACATCCAACGCATTCTTAACAATAAAATCCCTACGCGGCTCGACCACATCGCCCATTAGCGTGGTGAAAATCTCATCGGCCGCAATCACGTCCTCAATCCTGACTTGCAGCAAGCGCCGATTGTTGGCGTCCAGCGTGGTTTCCCACAGCTGTTCGGGGTTCATTTCGCCCAGACCTTTGTAACGTTGGATATGCTGGCCTTTTTTGATTTCCTTCATCATCCATTCAAAAGCCTGTTTAAAG
>Ga0066410_1000215_pt1 | contig 19831 bp, 18 predicted proteins | sample LakWasMet14_LOW5_2_FD_59497 | JGI IMG/M metagenome (GOLD analysis project Ga0066410, IMG submission 59497) | Freshwater sediment methanotrophic microbial communities from Lake Washington under simulated oxygen tension - Sediment Metagenome 14_LOW5 | ecosystem: Environmental > Aquatic >...
ACCGTCAGCGTCGTCGAGATCATCTTCGACAAGTTCACCGGTCGTTCGCGCGGCTTCGCCTTCGTCACGATGGCAAACGGCGAAGAGGCCCAGCAGGCCGTGGAGAAGTTCCACGGACACCAGATCGAAGGCCGCGCCTTGGCGGTCAACATCGCCCGTCCGCGCGAGGAGCGTCCTCCCGGTGGTGGTTTTGGCGGTGGTGGCGGTCGCGGCGGCTTCGGCGGCGGTCGTGGTGGTCGCGGCGGTTTCCGCGGCGGTCGCGGCGGCGGTGGCGGCGGTGGCTACCGGGGTGATCGCGGAGGTGGCGGCGGCTATCGCGGCGAACGCGGTGGCGGCGGCGGCGAAGGCGGCTACGGCCGCGAGTAAGCCCTGCTTCGCAATTGATTTTCAGGCCGGACGTTTCGTCCGGCCTTTTTCATTTTGGCCGATAGGACCCATAGGGCGAATAGGTCCTATAAGAACCGCCGCGCCCACGTCGGATCCGGCAACGGGGTTGGCCGGTACTGACCGAACAGCGCATACCGTGATCGCGCCACCAGCCGGTAGCCGAAATCACGCAATCCGCCGGGCAACACCCGCAGCCAGGAGATCATCCGCCAGCCGCCCCCCACCACGGCCGCAGCCGCGAGGGCTCCATCCGTCCGCAACAAATAGGCGCCCTGCACCGGCTTCTCCCAATCGGGGATGAACACCAGGGAATCAAAATCCTCCGTCGGCAATCCTTGCGCGCGCAGGTACCCCTGCGCCGCGACCCCTTGCAGGGGCGCGTAATGCAACCGGCCGGCCCGGTCCGAGCGCAGCAGCAACCGCACGAGCCGGTTGCAGAGCCCGCAGTCGCCATCATAGAGCAAAACAGGTTTGGCCATGCCGGTTCAGAGGATCGTGCCTCTCAGAATGACGAGCGCCACCGTGAAATAGATCACCAACCCGGTGACGTCGACCAAGGTCGCGACAAACGGCGCGCTGGAAGTCGCCGGGTCGAAGCCCAGTCGCTTGAGGACCAGCGGCAGCATCGAGCCCATCAGCGAACCCCAGAGCACGATGCCGACCAGCGTGACGCCCACCGTGGCTGCGACCAGGAGATAGTGTTCGCCGTAGATCCCGCTGAACTGCGCCCACAGCACGATGCGCAGGAAACCGATCGATCCGAGAATCAGGCCGAGCAGAAACCCCGCGATCAGCTCGCGCCGCATGACGCGCCACCAATCCCGCAGTTGGAATTCCCCCAGCGCAAGGGCCCGGATCACCAGCGTGGCCGCCTGCGAACCGGCGTTGCCGCCCGAGCTGATGATCAGCGGGACGAACAGCGCCAGCACCACGGCCTTCGCAATCTCATCCTCAAAGTATCCCATGGCCGTGGCCGTCAGCAGTTCGCCCAGAAAGAGCACCACCAGCCAGCCCGCGCGCTTCTTCACCATCCGGCCGAGCGCAATCGTGGTGTACGGTTCGTCGAGCGCCTCGCTACCACCGAGTTTCTGGATGTCCTCCGTCGCCTCGGCGGAAGCCACGTCCAGCATGTCGTCCGCCGTGACAATGCCGATCAGCCGCTGGTCCTGTCCGGTCACCGGCAGCGCCACGCGGTCGTAACGGTTGAACACTTCCAGCGCCTTTTCCCGGTCGTCCTCAGGATGCAGCGTCGCGTAATTTCCGTCCATCAGCGCGCTGACCTTCGTCTCTGGATCCGCCAGCAGGAAGCGGCGGATCCGCACGTCGTCCAACAACCGGCCGGCCGCATCCGTGACGTAGATGACGTTGAGCGTTTCCCGGTCGATTCCGTGCAGACGGACGTAGTCGAGCGCTTCCCGCACGCTCCATTCGGGCCGCACGGCGACATAGTCGAGCGTCATCATGCGGCCGACACTGTGCTCCGGATAGGCCAGCAGGTCCTGGGTGATCTTGCGTTCCTCCGGATTGAGCAGGGCGATCAACTGCATCGCCAGGTCCAGCGGCAGCTCGTTGATGAACGCCGTGCGGTCATCGGGCGAAAGGGCGTTCAACAGCTCGGCGGCCTGTGGCTGGGTCAGCGTCTTCAGCAGCCGGCGTTTGGTCGTCTGGTCAAGGTAGGAAAAAATGGCGGCGCCCAGTTCCTTGCTGCAGGTGCGAAACAGCCCCGCGAGCAGATCGATGGAAAGTTCCGCCAGCAGGGGCGCGGCGTCGGAGGCCAGCCAGGGTGCCAGCCGGGCCTTGACGCCGGCATGGTCTTTCTTGGCCAGCAAGGCCGCCACCTCGGCTTTGAACTGCTCGGACGGAAGGGACATCCGCATTTCATGAGACACTGGCCGCGCCAATGCAACCGGCGGCTGGCCAAAATCCGCCCTTGACCACGGAAACTATTATAGTATTTCCAGTTTCCCTCTTCCGATGCCCTCCTCTGCTCCCGTCGCCAACCCTGTGACCAGTGATCCTGCCGCCGCTCGTATCGTCCGGCAGGCCCGGGAGCACTTCTTTGCCCACGGCTACTGCCATTGCACCATGGACGAACTCGCCACGGAACTGGGCATGAGCAAGAAAACCCTGTACGTGTATTTCCGGAGCAAGGACGACATTATTCGGGCCCTGCTTGATCAACTGGGCGCCGAGATCCGCAGCGAAGCCGAAGCCCTGTTCGCCAACCGCTCGCTAAATTTTGCCGAGAAACTGCGCGGCTTCGCCGAAAGCATGTTTGTGCGCCTCGCCCGCCTGAACCCGCGCACCCCCCGGGAGCTGCAGCGATTCGCTCCCCACCTGCACCAGCAGCTGATGGAGATCCGCCAACGCAACATCCCCTACATCTTCGGCCGCTTTATCGAGGAAGGCCAGCTGGCCGGCAAGGTCCGGACCGACATCGACACACCCTTCGCCATCGAATTCTTCCTTCAGGCCATGCAAGGCTGCATCCAATCCGCCGCGTTGGAGCGCCACCAGCTGGCTCCGCGCGACATTGTGCCGCGGGCCATCGACTTGTTTTTCGGCGGGCTCCTCACTCCTGCCGGTCGCAAAGAACATGAAAAACTATTTGCCCGCTAAACTCCTGCCCGCCCTCGCCCTGCTTATCCTCGCCGGTTGCAGCCCGCACCGGCCTTCCGGCTATCAAGGCTACCTCGAGGGCGAGTTCGTCTATCTCGCCTCGCCGCTCGCTGGCCGGCTGGAACACCTCAACGTGCAAAAGGGCAGCCAGGTGACCGCGGGCAAGCCCCTCTTCGCCCTGGAACAGGGCGCCGAACTCGCCGCGCTTCGCGAGGCGGCGGCGCGTGTCCGTTCCGCCCAGGCCCGGCTGGCCGACTTGCGCAAGGGCCAGCGCCCTTCCGAACTGGCCTCCCTGGAGGCCCGTCTCGCTCAGGCCCAGGCAGCCGCCGAACTCGCTGGCCGCGAGTACGAGCGGACATCCCGGCTGCACCAGACCAAGGTTGCCTCGGATGACGATCACGACCGCGCCCGGCTGAGTTACGAATCCGCCCACCAGCAGGTCACCGAACTGACCGCCCTGCTCGAAACCGCCCGGTTGGGCGCCCGCTCCGATGTCATCGCTGCGGCCGAGGCCGACGCCGCTTCCGCCCAGGCCGCCGTCGACCGCGCCGGTTGGTCAGTCGCCCAGAAAAGCATCACCGCACCCCGCGACGGCCTCGTCTACGACACCCTTTACCGCGAGGGCGAGTTTGTCACGGCAGCCGCCCCGGTCGTGGCCCTGCTGCCCGCCGAAAACATCAAGGTGCGCTTCTTTGTTCCCGAGGCCGAATTTGGCGGCCTGAAACTCGGCGCAATCGTGAAGGTGGGCCTGACGGGAGGGTCCGCGCCCCTTGACGCCCGCATCAGCTATCTCTCACCCAAACCCGAGTACACGCCACCGATTCTCTACAATCGCGAGAACCGCGCCAAACTCGTGTTCATGGTCGAGGCCGTTTTCGATCCGGCCGTCGCCCGCGACCTTCATCCGGGCCAGCCGGTGGACGTGAGCCTTATTCACTGAACCGTTTTCCCCGTCACGTTGGCTTCCCACCGCCGCGCCGCATGACGGCCCTCCCGATGTCACTCCCTCCTTCAACCCTCGCCATCGACGTCACCGGTGTCACCAAGCGCTTCGGTGAAAAGACGGTCGTGAACGCGATCGATCTGCAGGTCAAACAAGGCGAGATCTATGGTTTCTTGGGACCGAACGGCTCGGGCAAGACCACGTTTATCCGGATGCTCTGCGGCTTGCTGACCCCGGATGCCGGCAGCGGCACCTGCCTCGGTTTCGATGTACGCTCCGAACAGGCCGCGATCAAACGACAGGTCGGTTACATGACCCAGAAGTTCAGCTATTACGAAGACCTGAGCATCCGGGAAAACCTCGATTTCATCGCCCGGATCTACGCCGTGCCCGACCGCGCGGCGGCGGTGAAGCGGAGTCTCGACCGTCTCGGCCTGACCAACCGGAGCCATCAGCTGGCCGGCGAGCTTTCCGGCGGTTGGAAACAGCGTCTCGCCCTCGCCGCCTGCCTGATCCACTCCCCCAAGCTGCTCCTGCTCGACGAACCCACAGCCGGCGTCGACCCGAAGGCCCGGCGCGAATTCTGGGATGAGATCCACCAGCTCGCCGCCGATGGCCTGACCGTCCTCATAACCACGCACTACATGGACGAGGCCGAGCGCTGTCACCGGCTCGCCTACCTGGCCTACGGCAAGCTGCTCACCCGCGGAACCCTCCAGGAAGTGCTCACCACCGCCCGCCTTCATACCTGGACCGTCAGCGGGCCCGACCTTCGCACCCTCGCGGGGAAATTGCGCGGCCAACCCGGCGTCGAACAGGTGGTCGCCTTCGGCAACACCCTGCACGTCAGCGGACGCGACGCCGCGCAGCTCGAGGCCACCATGAACGCCCAACGCGATCCCGGTCACGAATGGACCAAGATCCGCTCCGGGCTGGAGGACGTGTTCATCAGCCTGATGGACGAGGCGGAGGACAACTACTCGTGAACCTGCGCCGCTTCACCTTCCATCGCTTCTGGGCGATCGTGCTCAAGGAGTTCATCCAGATGAAGCGCGACCGCGTGACCTTCGGCATGATGGTCGGCATCCCGCTGATGCAGCTCATCATCTTCGGCTACGCGATCAACTCCGACCCGAAGCACCTGCCGACGGCGATCCGGGCGGCGGACCAGGGTCCGTTCGCGCGCACGCTCGTGGCGGGCCTGAAGAACAGCGGCTATTTCACCCTCGTCAGGGAGACAGCGTCCGAGGAGGAGGCCCGGCGCCTTTTGCAGGTGGGCGATGTCCAGTTCGTCATCAACATCCCGGAAGATTTTTCACGCCAGCTCCTCCGCGGCGAACGTCCCACCGTGCTCATCGAGGCCGACGCGACGGACCCGGCGGCGGTCGGGCCTGCCGTGTCCGCCACGCGGGCGCTGGCCGACACCCTGTTTAACCGCGACCTCCCCGGACCCTTGGTCCCGTTGCGCGACCGCCCGGGTCCGGTCAACTTCCAGATTCACGCCCACTACAACCCGGAGAACATCACCCAGTACAACATCGTGCCGGGCCTGATGGGCGTGGTGCTGACGATGACGATGGTCGTCATCACCGCCCTGGCCATCACGCGCGAGCGGGAACGGGGCACGATGGAGAACCTGTTGGCGACCCCGGTGCGACCGTTCGAGGTAATGACCGGAAAGATCCTGCCCTACATCGCCGTCGGCTACATCCAGGTGACCCTCATTCTGATTGCCGCCCGCTACCTCTTTGAAGTGCCGATGACCGGCAGCTTCGTGCTCCTTTACGCTGTGTCGTTTCTGTTCATCGCCGCCAATCTCGCCGTGGGCATCACCTTTTCCACCCTGGCCAAAAACCAGCTGCAAGCTGTCCAGATGGCGTTCTTCTTCTTCCTGCCGTCGATCTTGCTCTCCGGCTTCATGTTCCCCTTCCGCGGCATGCCCGTCTGGGCACAAACCATCGGCTCGGTCCTTCCCAACACGCATTTCCTCCGCATCGCCCGCGGCATTTTGCTCAAGGGCAATGGCCTCGCCGAGATCGCGCCTGAACTGTGGCCGCTGCTGCTCTTCCTCGTCGTGGCGATGTCCATCGGCGTAAAGCGCTACCGGCAGACGCTGGATTAATAGCTTCGGGTGGAGGCGTTGCCATCCCACTTGCTTGGCTTGCCATGGAGGGCCGGTCTCCTGACCGGCGGCGGCTGGTCAGGAGATCAGACCTCCAAAGCGAGACTCATCATTCCGTCTGTGGTCACGCCTTACTCTTTCCTTCCCGGCAGCAAGGCCCCAAGTTTCTGCAGATCATAACCGCCCGGTGACTGGAATATCCGGAGATCAAACTCCGGCACCATCGCCAGCAGATGGTCGAAGATGTCCGCTTGGATCGCCTCGTAATTCGCCCACACTTTGTCCGCCGAAAAAACATAGATCTCGATCGGGAGCCCGCGCTCGGTCGGATCGAGATGCCGGACCAGGAACGTCATCTCCTGATTGATTTTCGGATGCGCATGCAGGTAGGCGGCGATGTAGGCGCGAAAGGTCCCGAGATTGGTCAGGCTGCGCCGGTTGCCGGGCACGCCGGCGTCCGTGGTGATAGTCGCGGCATCGGCCGCCAGTTCGGCCGCCTTCTCTTCCAGGTAAGGCCGGAGCAAGTCGATCTTGCGCCACCGGGCCAGCATCGCCTCGTCGGCAAACCGCACGGTCTGCATGTCGAGATAAAGCGCCCGCTTGATGCGTCTTCCGCCCGACTCCTGCATGCCCCGCCAGTTGATGAACGAGTCCGAAATCAACGAATAGGTCGGCACGGTCGTGATGGTCTTGTCCCAGTTCCGGACCTTTACCGTCGTCAGGGAGACATCGATGACATCGCCATCCGCCCCCGCCTTGGGCACCTCGATCCAGTCGCCGACCTGGACCAGCTGGTTGACCGAGATCTGGATACCCGCGACAAAGCCGAGGATCGCGTCCTTGAAAATCAGCAGCATGACGGCCGTCAAGGCGCCGAGGCTGGAGAGAAAATAGACCGGGGTCTTGCCGAACACCACGGACAGGATGAAGATGCCGACGATCACGACGCCGGCCAGCTTCACCGCCTGCACAAAGCCTTTGAGCGGCATGCGCACCCCCACCTTGCTTTGCTCCAGAATCTTCCGGCCGGCATCGAGCACGGCGCTGAAGACGCCAAGGACGATGACCAGCAGGTAGATCGTCACGAAATTCTCCAGCCATCGTTCCGCCGCCGGCGAGTCCCCGAGCACACCGTTGCCAAAAGCGCGGATCACCAGCGCCGGCACCAAGTGGGACAGTCGGGTAAACACGCCGGCATCCACCAGGGCATCATCCCACTGGACATTGGTCCGCCGCACGACGGCCGTGACCGCACGCACGATCACCCGTTTGGCGAGGAAATTGGCGGCCCAGGCGAGAAACAGCAGGGCCACGAGGCCCATCGCGCGAGCCGCCAGCTCCGCCTGGTCGACGGGCACACCGCGGCCGATCAGTTGTTCGGTCAGATAGAGGATCGTGTTTTCCATGGCTGTCGCCGCCCCCGGTTTCGGGAACGGCGAGCCATCCTACCTTTCGCCGGCCGGCTGCCGCAACGCTCTTCTCAGGTAAGCGTGGGCGGGGACTTGCGATCAGGCAACGAGGCGACGTGCAGCGTCTGGGTCGGGAAGGCAAACGACAGGCCGCGGGCCTCGACAGCGCGCATGAAGGCCAGGCTCAGTCGCTGCCGCAGCTGCATGTGCTTGTGGAAGTCCGGATCAATCACGTTGAAGACCATCCAGATGTCCAGCGACGAGGCGCTGTAATCGCGGAAGTAACAGATCACCGAATTCGGATCCACCTCGGCCTCCGCCTTGATGAGCCGGCGGAACTCGGCCACCAGCTCCTCCATCTGCTCGGCTGTCGTGTCGTAGGTCAGGCCGATCACCTGTTCGACCCGGCGGCCGGTGAAGCGGGAGAGATTGACGATTGCCTCGGCCGCCACGGTCTTGTTCGGCATCACCATGAGCGACTTGTCGAGCAGGCGCAGCTTGGTCGAGCGCAGGCCGATGTCCTCAACCATGCCGATGTTGCCGCTCACTTTGATCACCTCGCCGATCTTGAAGGGCTGGTCGATCGCGACCACCACGGAGCCGAAGAGATTGGCGATGGTGTCCTGCGCCGCGAGGGCGAAGGCCAGACCGCCGATGCCGAGACCGGCCAGGAATGCCTTCACGTCGGCGCCGAGGCTTTGGGCGATCATCAACACGCCGAACACAAACACGACCGTGAGCAGCGACTTCTTGATCCAGGGCATGAACGGGGCCAGCCCCAGCTGCTTTTGTTGCGCCACCTCCTGCATGTGGTCGAGCACGGTGTTGAACGCGCGCAGAAAGCCCCAGAAAACGACGAGGGAGAAGGCTCCGGTATACAGGTAGCCAAGGGTCTGGTCCGCTGTGGGCGAGAGCTTCAGGACCTTGATGGAAGCCACTGTGCCGATGACAACGATCGCGGCCTTGACGGGCCCTTCCATCGCCGGGAACAGCTTGTCGTCCAGCGTGGTCTCCGTGCGGGAAGCCAGCCGCTTGAGAAAGCCGAAGATGACGGTCGTGACCACCTTGCGCAGCACGAAGGCGATCAGCGTGATCAGCAGCGCGATGGCGTAGTGGGTGACGGTGTTGCCGCTGCTGCGGATATCAAAGGCCTCCAGAATCAGGTCCACGATGTGCTCCAGGAAATCCGGCGTGGCGGGAGCTGCATGACCACTGGCGACAGCGGCCGCGGCGGCTGTGTTGGTCTCCGCCTGTTGGGTGGCGTTGGCACTCTGCTCCTGGGCCGGCGCGAGGACCGCGCTCACGCAGAGGAGCACACTGAAAAGGAATGAGCGGAATTTGTTCATAAGATACAGGGAAGTCTTTGAAAGGCCGTGAGCGGGAATGTCAAAGGGTTTGCCACCCCTTCTTGAGCGGCGGATTCCAAACTGACGGTCGGGTTCCGGCCACTACCCGCTTGCCGCCGTCAGACCGGTCCGGCCAATATGCCGGCAAATGACTTTGCCCCTCGCCATGTTCAGCACCCTTCCCTGGTGGGCCTGGGCTGGATTTCTCGGCTTCATCGCCCTGATGCTCGCGCTCGATCTGGGCGTGTTCAACCGGAAGGCGCATGAGGTGTCCCTGAAGGAGGCGCTCGCCTGGTGCGCCGTGTGGTTCGGGCTCGCGATGGCTTTCAACCTGCTCGTCTCCTTCAAGCTCGGCGAGAAAGAGGCGTTGGAGTTCTTCACCGGGTACATCGTCGAGATGTGCCTGAGCGTCGACAACGTCTTCGTGTTCATCGTGGTGTTCCAGTACTTCCGGGTCGAGGCCCGCCAGCAGCACCGCGTCCTGTTCTGGGGCATTTTGGGTGCGGTGGTCATGCGCGCGCTCTTCATTTTCGCCGGCATCAGCCTGATCAACGCCTTCCATTGGATCATCTATGTCTTCGGCGCCTTTTTGGTTTACACCGGCATCAAGCTGGCGATTCCGAAGAAGGAGGATGGCTTCAGCCCTGAGAAAAATCCGGCCGTGCGGCTGGCGCGCCGGTTCCTGCCTGTGACCGAGCAGTTTGACGGCGGCCATTTCTTCAAGCGGGTCAAGGGCCGTTGGCATGCCACGCCGTTGTTCATCGTGCTGATTGTGGTCGAGACCACGGATGTCATGTTCGCACTCGATTCCATCCCGGCGGTCATCGCGATCACCCGCAACGAATTCATTGTATTCACCTCCAACATTTTTGCGATTCTCGGCCTCCGCTCGCTGTACTTTGCCGTCTCGGGGGTGATGAAACTCTTCCGCTTCCTGAACATCGGGCTCGCCGTCATCCTCGTCTTCGTGGGCCTCAAGATGCTCGTCTCCCACTACTACCCCATCGATATCCGCATCTCGCTCGGGATAATCGGTACGGTGCTGGCGGCCTCGGTGCTGGCGTCGGTGCTGATCCCGTCCGCCCGGAAGGATTGAACCCCTCGCCGGTTGCTCCCCAAAAGAAACCGCCGGGGCCTGTAGACAGGCTCCCGGCGATTTGACCGCCGAAGGCGGTCAGATCACCCGCCGGCCTACCCCTAAGCCGGCGGATTGAATGGGTGTGATGGAGCTTATTTCATGCCGGCTCATAGCCTGATTGGCCGCCGGCCGGAATATCAGCTCACGGTGATCTTGCGCGGCTTGATGGCCTCGGCCTTGGGCAGGGACACCCGCAGCACGCCATCCTTGAGCTCGGCGTGGATCTTGTCTGCATCCACCGTGTTGTCGTGCTCCAGCGCCAGTTCGAAGGGCGCTTCAACGGACTCGCGGTAGACGGAGGTCCAGCCTTCGGGCTTCTTCCACGCCCGCCGGCCCTTGATGGTGACGCGGCCTTCCTCGGCGGTGAGATCCAGCCCGTCCTTGGTCACACCGGGCAGTTGCACGGTCAGGCCCCAGGCCTCGTCGTTCTCGGTGAGCTCGTAGGCGGGTTTGATGGCGAATTCGGCTTCGGCGCCGGCCGACCGGTCGTTCTGGGAACGGGCTAGCGAACGCGAAAGACGGGGAGCAATTTGATTGAACAGGTTCATGGTTGTTTCCTCCGATAAGTGGTTTGGGAATCAGTTGACGTTGATGGCGATCTTGCGCGGCTTGGCCTGCTCCTGCTTGGGGAGCGTGACGGTCAGCACGCCGTTCTCGTAGGCGGCCGAGACCTTGTCAGCCTGCACGGCCTCCGGAATCGACACGGAGCGGTTGAGGCTGAACGACTCGTCACCCTGCTTGCGCGAGGCGCTGATGTTCAGGTAGCCGTCAACCATCTCGACGTTGATGGCATCACGGTTCACCCCGGGAAGCTCGGCGCGGACATAGGTGTTGTCCTTGTCCTCATAGAGGTCGACCGGGAAACGCGGCGCCGACGCCGGGCCGGCAAAGTCGGCCAGGGCGGATTCAAAGAGACGGTCGATGTCAGTCTCGAAGCCGTTCCAGGGACTGCGGTTGGAAAGCGTGGACAACTGGCCCGCGCTGCGTGGATAGGTATAACGAATGATTCGGTTCATGATGGGTTCTCCTGTTGAGGGTTGATCTTGGTGCCACACTTGTTGCATCCGACGTGCCGACCGTCGGCCGCGCACAAATCTCGAATATTGCGGAACTTGCCACCGGAGCCGCACAAACCGACTGGGAATTTCCGACCCGCTGTGCGACAGACGACCGGGAAAGTCCGTCACTTTGACGCTTTTCCATGGCTACTCCCGGTGCCGTGGCTTCAATCCTCCCCCGCATGACCTTTGACTTTGATACCGTGATCGAACGCCGGGGCACCGATTCCCAGAAATGGCAGAAGTACGCCGGACGCGACATCCTGCCCCTCTGGGTGGCGGACATGGACTTTCTGTCGCCGCCGGCCGTCACGGCCGCCGTCCATGAGCGCGCGAACCACGGGGTTTTTGGCTACGCCCGTCCCGTCAAGGCCAGTGTCGATGCCTTTCTTGCCGCGCTCGCCAGCCGCTATGGCTGGCAGATTGACCCGGCCTGGATCGTGTGGCTCCCCGGTCTGGTGGTCGGATTGAACGTAACCTCGCAGGCCTTCGCCGCGCCGGGTGACGAGGTGCTGACCCTGACGCCCATCTATCCGCCGTTCATGAGCGCGCCGAAAAACAGCGGGCGCGTTTCCGTGCAGGTGCCGTTGGTGCTCGATACCGGCGCCCGGCGCTGGGAAATCGACTGGGCGGCTTTGGAGCAGGCCGTCACCCCTCGCACCAAGCTCTTCATTTTGTGCAATCCCCACAATCCGGTGGCTCGCGTCTGGCGCCGCGCCGAACTGGTGCGATTGGGCGAGTTCTGCGTCCGTCACAACCTCGTGCTCTGCTCCGACGAGATTCATTGCGATCTGATTCTGGACGATCTGCCTCATGTCCCGACCGCCCTGCTTGGTGAGGAAATCGCCCGCCGCACGATCACCCTCATGGCCCCGAGCAAGACCTACAACATGCCCGGCCTCGGCATTTCCATCGCCATCATCCCCGACGCCGGCCTGCGTGCGCAATTCAACCGCGCCGCCGCCGGCATCGTGGCCGAGGTCAACGCGCTGGCCTACACGGCTTGCGAGGCCGCCTACCGCGATTGCGAACCCTGGCGCCAGGACCTGCTCGCCTATCTCCGCAGCAACCGCGATTACCTCCTCGATTTTGTCGCCCGCGAACTGCCCGGCGTGAAGGTTGAGGCCCCCATCGAAGCCACCTACCTGGCCTGGCTCAATGTCTCCGCGCTCAACCTCGCCGATCCGATCGCCCACTTCGAGGCCCATGGCGTCGGCCTGAGCGACGGCGCCTTCTTCGGCGTCACCCGCGGCAGCCACGTGCGCCTCAACTTCGGCTGCCCGCGCGCCACGCTCACCGAGGCCCTCGCCCGGATGAAGCGCGCGGTGACCGCCCGCTGAGGTTCTCGCATGCGCATCGGGTCCATCGAGTTTGGTTCGAATCTCTTTCTCTCGCCACTGGCGGGCTACACCAACCTGCCCTTCCGGCTCGTGGTGCGGGAAATCGGCGGACTCGACTGGACCACGACCGATCTCGTCAACGCCCGCTCGCTGCTCGAGAAAAACCCTCGCGGCCTGCAGCTGATCCGCACCTGCCCGGCCGAAAAGATCCTCGCCGTGCAGCTCTTTGGTTCCGTGCCGGAGGAGATGCGCGACGCGGCCCTCGTCGTCGAGTCGCTCGGCATCGCCGCCGTGGACATCAACATGGGCTGCCCGGTGAAGAAGGTCGTGAGCGTCGGTGGCGGCTCCGCCATGATGACCGAGTTGAAGAAGACCGCCGCCCTCGTTCGCGGCATGGTCGAGGCCGTGAAGATACCCGTCACCGCCAAGATGCGACTCGGTTGGGATGAAAACAACCTGACCGCGCCCGATCTCGCCCGCGTCCTTGAGGATGTCGGGGTGGCCGCCATCTTCATCCACGGCCGCACTCGCGCCCAGGGCTTCGGCGGCACGGTCAACCTCGCGGGCATCCGCTCCGTGGTCCAGGCGGTCAAAAGCATTCCCGTCATCGGCAACGGTGATGTCACCACCCCGGAGGCCGCGAAAATGATGTTTGCCGAGACCGGTTGCGCCGGCGTGAGCATCGGGCGGGGGGCCTTCTACAATCCGTGGATCTTCCGGGACACCTTGCATTACCTGCAAACAGGTGAGCTCCGGCCAGAGGCCGGTTATCCTGAGCGGGCGACCGTGATGCGCCGGCACCTGGAGCTGATGACCGAAGTCTTCGGCGAAGACCATGGCTGCCGCCTCTTTCGCAAGCCGGCTTCCTGGTACGCCAAGCGTTTCGGTCCGGCGCGCGAATTCAAGAAGGGCGTCACCCAGTTCCGCACCCGGGCGGAATTTGAGACCCTCCTCGCGACGTATGAGAGCTGGCGCGCGCAGTTCCTCGATGCCGCTGGGGAACTGCGGGCCCAGTACCGGCCCGAAGCGATGGTCGCCTCCTTCATGCGGGACGAAGACGACCCGGCCAGCCCTCGCCGCGAGGCCATTCCCGTGCCGAAAGGGCCGGTTGATGTTTGGTAGAATTTCGGCCCGAAAGATCCTCCTGCCCGTCGGCAATCCACACACCCCGCTCTGCCAGGCACCCCTCTTCCCAGAGGGAATTTCATGTCGAGTTGATTGGGTCCCCTAAGGGAACAGGATAGGCGCGCAGCGACGGGGTGTCTGGATCGCATCAGAATGCGAAAAGCCACGGGCGGCCCACGCTCATGTCATAATCGATGATTGAAGCAGGAGAGCGGGGGCAGTAGGCGTAGGCGCACGAATTCATCCATGTCCGATCTCCTACATCTCTGGGGCATCTATCTCGGCACACTGGTCGGCCTGCTGCCGATCATCAATCCGCTGTCTGCCGGCCACACGTTTCTCGCCATCACCGAGGGCGACACGGACGAGCGCCGTCGTGAGCAGGCTCGCAAAGGCTGCGTCTACATGGTGGCGATTCTGGTTAGTTTTCTCGTCGGAGGTACGTTCATCATGAACTTCTTCGGGATCTCCATCCCGGGACTGCGCATCGCCGGCGGCATTCTGCTGACCGGCATCGGCATGAACATGCTCTCCGCCCCCCGGACCGACTCCTCGACCGAGGCCGAACAGCGCGAAGCGGCCCGGCGCAAGGTGGATATTTCGTTTTCACCACTGGCGATGCCGATGCTCAGCGGTCCGGGCTCCATTGCCGTGACGCTCGGCTTCACTTCCTTCGCCACGGAATGGACGGACTACGCTGTCATCATCGCGGGCATCGTCACGGTGGCCCTGATAACCTACGCGGTCCTGCGCATGTCCAGCGGCCTGGTGCGTTTCATCGGTCCCGTCGGGGTCAATGCCATGACCAAAATCATGGGCTTTCTCATCATGAGCATGGGGGTGCAGTTCGTGGTGAACGGCACCCTGAAGATCATCACCGACCCGGCGTTGCTGCGCAGCATCCGTGCTGCGCTGACAACTACCTGACCACAGGGGCGCTCAGTTGCGCCGTTCCAGCCGTGCTCCGGTCTTGTCCTTGAAGACGATGGTGCGCGTCTCGTCGATGTAGTCCTCGAAAATCACCCCGAGTTGGGGGTTCACCAGATCGCCTGGCTGATAGGTGGTGCCACCCACGAATATCTTGGGATTGGCGCCTCCGCGCATGCCAGAAATCTTCAGGTTCTCCACCCAACCCCGGAAGGCGGTGCTGGGTGCGGGCGGCGGCGGCAGGCTGGGCTTGGCGGGTTCGAGGGATTTTTCCTCGGTGGTTGACCCCGGCTCCTTGGTCGCAACCGTGACATCCCCCGTTTTGGGCTGCTCGTTCAGGATCTCGTTGATGGGTTCGGCCGCCTGCGCCTTGGCCTGCTCGACCACCTTCTGCGCCGTGGCGACTGCCTGACCCTGCACGGTGACCGGTTTCGCGACCAGCTTGGGCCGGGGCTCGGGCGGCGGTTCCGCGGTGAATTTCTGGAAAGCGACGAAGCCTCCACCGGCGAGCACCAACACAAACACCAGGCCGCCGATCAACATGACCCGCTTTTTCTTGGCCGGCGAAGCGGGCTTGCCGCTCTTGGCCGCCTCCTTGCTGGCTTCGTCCAACGCCTTTTTCAGGCCCGGAGGAGGCGGAAACTTTCCAGGAGCCGGAAAGTTCGCTCCGGCTGCAGGGCCATTTTCCCCGGTTGCCGGCGCCTTGAATGAAGGGGGTGGTGCGGCTAGCACCGGACTTGGCGCTACAGCCGGCTCGACGGCCTCTGCGGACTCGGCCGGCGCTTCCGGGGTCGGAGCAGGCTGGGGTTCCGCGGCTTTCGGCTTGAGCCCAAGTTTGAAGGCCGGCTTTGCCGCGGGTTCCGGCTGGGGGGCGTCGGGAGAGGCAGTGTCAGCAGCCGGTGCCGGGGTCTCCATCGGAGGCGTCGAGACGCGGGGCTTGAGCCGGACAGGTTCAACCTCCGCGGACGGAGCGGCCGGCGCAGGCTCATCCGCAGGCGTGGCGGCGGCGGCCTCTTCGGCCGGCGCCGGCGCAAGCTTGGGCTTCAGACGGAAGGGCTTGGGGGCTTCAGTCTCGGTCCCGGACTCCACGGGAGTCGGGTCGGCCGCAGGTTGCGACGTCTCTGCCGCCGGCTGGGCCTGAGCGGAGGTTGGTTCGGCTGCCAGCTTGGGCTTCAAACGGAGCTTGGGCGCGTTCTCTTCGCTCATGGCCCATGCCTAGCAGGTTCGGTTCTCGTCGGAAACAAAAAGATTTGGTCGTCTCCGTCATCAGCCTTGTGACCCCGGCCCGGGTGCCTAAGCTCACCCGGGATGAAACGCGTGACGGACCCTTTGGCCGGAATCAGTTCCGGCGCCGTCAAGAAGGCCACCGGGAAAACCTGGCTCCAGTGGCTGACCCTGCTGGACAAGGAAGGCGCGGCCAAACTGCCCCACCGGGACATTGTCCGCTGGCTCCAGCAAACACAGGGCTTGCCTGACTGGTGGGGGCAGATGGTCGCCGTCGGCTACGAGCAGGCCCGGGGTCTGCGGGTGAAACACCAGAAACCGGACGGATTTGAGATCAGCGTGGCCAAGACCATCGCCGCCCCGGTGGGCCAGGCCTTCGCTGCCTGGCGCGAGGCCTCCTTGCGGGAACAATGGCTGCCGGACACCCCACTGACCGTGCGCAAGGCCACACCCCACAAATCCATCCGCATCCTCTGGGCCGATGAATCGCTGCTCAGTGTGAATTTTTGGCCGAAGGGCTCGCTCAAATGCCAGGTCGTGCCCCAACACGCCAAGCTCCCGACGCCAGAGGCCGCCGAAAAAATGAAGGCCTACTGGTCCGCCAAGCTCGAGGACCTGCGTGTCTTCCTGGAAAAGTAGCGTGCCCGACGAGGCCTGCCGTGCGCCGACGATCTCCTGACCGACGACGAAAGTTGAGAAGGCCCCACCTCCCACAAGGCACCGCCCGTTCGCCGCCCGCCTAGCCAGCGCATCTCCGGATTGTCTCTGCGCACCCTGTGTTCAACTGCGCTCTTTCGGGGTGGCCGTCGCGAGCATCCGTTCGACCAAACCGCACCGCCGGTATCGCCCTCGTTCCTTAAGCCCTCGTTCCAACCATGGCCAGCTGCCGCTCCTTCGCCACCAGCCACAACGGCCGGCCCTCATCATCGAGCACCGGCAAAATCCGCAGCGCCACCCGGTAACGGGAACCGTCCTTGTGGTAGTTCACCAAAGTCTCTTCGCAGACGCGCTTCTCCCGCACGGCGTCGCGGATGCGCTGCACGGCGGCCTGATCGGTCTCCGGACCTTGGAGCAGATGCCCCGGCTTGCGGCCTCGCAGCTCCGCCAAGGTGTAGCCGCACAGGGTGGTGAAAACAGGATTGGCCCACTCCAGGCATCCATCCGGAGTGGCCACGACCAGCGCTTCCGCTTCCGGGCGGGGCGACAGTCGGTCTAGGGACGACAACAGGCGTGTCTTCAAGGACGGCGGCGGCTCCGCTTGGATGGGGAGCCGGGACATCGCCATGGCGGTCACGACTTCCTGCAAGCCCGCGACATGGGTCCGCAGCTCCTGATGATAGACCAGCACCACTTCAAAGCCCTCCCGTTCCGTTGCGGTCATCGCACCGGAGACGTAATGATAGGCCCTGTCCAGTACTGGCTCGGCTAACATGGCTCAACTGGCCGCCGCTGGTTTCCGTCCACCAAAGCCCAAGGCTTCCTTGATCCAGCCCCAGGCGCGCCGCAATCCGATCTCGCAGGTTCCCGATATCCGGTACGTGCGGGCAAACAGCGCCTCATGCCCGAGATAGCGCGGCGGCAGGAGGAGCAGCGTCCGGTTCTTGTCCGTCTTGGGATCGTGGCCGAGCACCTCGGAGTACAACACACCGCAACCCACCACCAGTCCCTCTCGCGGCACCGGCACGGCACGCTCGGGCAGCACCAGCCACGGGCGGAATTTCAGGGTCAGCGCCCCATCGTCGGCCTGGTAGAGGCGGCCATAGGTGCGCGGCGGCACGCCTTCAAATTCGGCCCCGGTGAACAGCTTGTTGCCATCCGCCAGCAGCTTGAAGCGGGTCCGCCGCACGGTGAAGAAATCCCAACAGAAAACCGTCCCGAACGTCATCAGGCGGAAGGCCCAGCCCGCCGTGAAATAGGCAATGATGATGATGAGGACCGACAAGGTCGCCCCGACCACCGGGTCGATCCAGGCGGTGGCGGTGACGAGCCCCAGCAGGGAGGTACGCACGCCCTTGAGCGCGGCATCAATCGCGCCCCAGGGGCTCAGGAGAATGAGAACATTGATCGCATGCGAGGTCATCCACACGACGGCAAAGACCACCACGGACAACGGCACCATGAGCACACTCAGCAACCAGCTGGTGTCAAAAGTGGCGATGGGCAGCATGGCCAGACCGGAAGTGTGGATCTCGATGGTACCTTCCAAGCCGGCCGACTGCATGATCAGTTTGGACCCGAAGGTGACCAAGGAGGGAATGACCGCGCCGGCGGCCACGAGTCCGCTGGCCTTGTTCTCGATGGTTTCCGCGATATCGAACGGTTTTTTCCAACCAGGTGGCAGCGCCGCGCCGGCCGCATCCTTGGCGGCGACCGCGCCAACCACCAGCACGCCCACCAACCAGAACGCCGGGTTGGCGAACCAGGGCAGCGCCGCTTTCTCCGCGTCCGTCTTGGCCTGCATCCACTGGTATGCCCCCACGGCGCTGACGCCGAGCAAGGGCGAGATCGCGATACCGGTGACCTGGGTGGCCAGGGCGGCGAGCTCCAGACCGGGCGTCTTGGTGGTCTTGGTCGCGGCCGTGCCCGTCGATTGGGCCAGCAGAGGCAGGCTCAACAAACTCAGGCACAACAGCAGTGCGATCAACGGGGCATGACGTTTCATGCCGGAGACGCTAAGCACCGGCCGACTTTTGGAAAGCCTGCAAAACACCTACTTCAAGCCTGCCCGCTGGACGACATCCTCCCACGCGTAATAATGAAAAACGCGCCCATTCGACATGGCGACGAGCAGGCCATGCGGGAAACGTTCGCCCAAAGCGCGATCGGTCACTTCGTTGCCATCACTTTCGATCGCCGCCACCGGAATGGTATCCAAACGAGGATGCTCATGAGGGTGCCCGGGCGTGCCTTCCCGGGGAAAGAGCTGAAAGGCATTGGCCTGCTGGTCGGAAACCAGCACGTACCCCGTGCCGTCGCGTCGCCGGTAGATGGAGATGCCTTCGTGATCGGATGCAAACCCCGTGGTGCCAAAAAGCGCCAGTTCCACGTTGGCTTGCGGCGCATCCGGATCGGCCGCGTACTTCCGCACGCCGACCGTCTCGTCGGAATAATACACATACCCCAGCTCCGGATCCACGGCGATGGCCTCGATCTCCTTCTTGCCGCTGTAGGCGCCGAACATCCGGACCAGGGTCATTTTCACGTGACCCGTGCCATCGTCCTCCAGGCGGTACTGGGCGAGATATCCCTGCGCGGGTCCGGATTTGCCACCCACCATGGCAAACAGGGCCCCGTCCCGCGGACGCCGGTAAAGTGCGATGCCCATGGGCGCCCGGTTGGTATCACCGTCAAACACCACCAGATCCCCGCGGTCCACGCTGCGCATCTCGGGCAGGGCGAAGATGCGCAACCTCTGTTCCTGCCGTTCGGTCGTGACCGCAATGTCCACCGGCCGGCCGCCGAGCATCAGGCCATAGGCGACATCGACATTGTTGGGACGGTGCAATCCGGGCACGGTCCGCACGATCTTGCCATCAAGGTCGAAGACGTAGAGCGCGCCGTCCGCGTCCTTGTCGGTGCCGATGACGAGGCTTTGCGCCGGATCGGCTGGATTGATCCAGATGGCCGGATCATCGGTGTCGTGCTTGGTCGGTGCAGTCACGACGCGAGGCTGCAGCGCGTCCGCCCGGTAACCCGGCAGGTCCGCCGCCGCGGGTGCCTGGGCGAGCACGCTGGCCTCCATCACGGCGTCCTTGAACGAATCATCGTCCGTGTCGTCCCACCGCACCCGGTCACGGAAGTAATCCGCCCAGAGGAACTCCTGAAAGAACACTCCTTTCTTTTCCTTGAAACCTCCGGCCTTCATCACGCCCCAGGCCAGCCCGCGCCAGGGATCTCGCTGCATGTCGAGCAAGCTGGCGGGCAAGGCCGTGGCGGGCTGGCGGTTCCCGGCCGCATCCTTCAGGTAGACGTAGTGATTGGCCTGCATCCGCGCCCAGAATACGTCCGGCGCAAGATCCGACCAGTTGGCGAGAATATGGCCATACGCGGTCTTGTCCGCCTGCGTGGACTCGATGAGCGCGCGCAAGGTGTGATGCCCGTCCGTCAGGTAGGCCAACCCCGCGGGGCCGATGACCACGGGCACATCCTTGTCGATGAGATAGGCCTTCAGTTCGCCGGGGGACAGGGCGCTG
>Ga0066410_1000218_pt1 | contig 19629 bp, 9 predicted proteins | sample LakWasMet14_LOW5_2_FD_59497 | JGI IMG/M metagenome (GOLD analysis project Ga0066410, IMG submission 59497) | Freshwater sediment methanotrophic microbial communities from Lake Washington under simulated oxygen tension - Sediment Metagenome 14_LOW5 | ecosystem: Environmental > Aquatic > Freshwater...
GAAGAGGATCAACAATTATCGTTCAATTTTAACCGACCACCAGTAGCTTCTTCAGTAACTGCACCAGCACCTCAATCTAATTCGGCGCAACAATTATCACTTGATTTTAATAAGCCAACTGCTAATGGGTCATCACCTACAAATAGTGGGAGTACTGGAAGTACGGCTGTAGCCTCTCCGGGTATCTCTCCGGGTGCGTTAGGGGTAGTAGGAAGAGCCGTACCGTTTGTAGCTGAAACAGAAGCAGCACTTGTAAGTACAGCTTATCTCGCTGCCGGACATACGGCAACAGCTCCTTTAGTTTCCCCATTATTGGCTACTGCCGAAGCTGTGCCAGTTGTTGCTGGTGTGGGGGTAGTTGGAGCAGGTGCTGGGCATGCCGCTAGATATGGGGCTTCACAGTTAGGTGCATCTCAAGAGACGGCAAACACAGTTGGATTAGGGGCGGCAGTCTTGACTGGCGCTGCTCTCGGTTCAGTAATACCAGGCGTTGGAACTGCAGTAGGCGCGGGTATAGGGGCGTTAGTTGCAGGAGGTCTCTATATTTGGAGTCTTTAAATAACTTAAAGAATTAACTGTACATAAGTACTCGTGCATTGAAAAACCGGCAAAACCAGCTCAACGAGGTACCGCAAGAACTACGCAACACGTCACAGTCTCTGGCTTGTGAGCAAGACATTGTCCTGAGTCTCGGTAGAAATGCCGGTTTATTTATGAATGAGTACTTAGTTTTAAATCGATTAGGTTAGAGACTATTGATTATTGAAAATCTTAAATATATGAATGAATTAAAGCTTCCAAGGTGGGTTTTTTACGGTTGCCGCCGACTGAAGATTTACGAAATGGTATTTGTAAATCACTATTGTTGACAGCTGAAGAATTTTGGTTTTAACGGAGAAGTACTGATGGGCGAAAAATTTGTTACTGAGATAATTAATGCACTTCCAGGCGTTTTTGTAGGCGCACTGATTACCTATCTGTTCGCCGTATTAAAGTTGCGGAAAGAACTCGAATTTAAATACGACACTGACCTGCGCGAAAAACGCATTACCCAATACCTGGAACTCTGGAAATTATTAGAAGACCTGGCGAAATACGCCCGCCCAAAAGAGCTGACATTTGGCGATTTGGAAAAACTAACTGTATCGCTCAGGGAATGGTATTTCCAAAAAGGGGGGTATTTCTTTCCGATAGCAACCGGGATAGTTATTTCGACCTCCAAGAGGCCATAAAAAAAGTTCTTGTCAGCCATGCAGAGGCAAAAGAACAAACAGTGCCGGAAACTATTTATGAGGAATTACGGCAGACCGGAAGCACGTTGCGAACGGCGTTAGTCCGGGATGTGGGTACCCGTCAGGAAGCAAAACTGAATTAATAATTTAAAGATATGACCAGTCAATACGAAATATAGCAAATTTACTCATTAGAAGGAGGAGATCATGCCATCCCTACTCGTTATTCGCCTGCATCCGGTAGAACCCATCTCCGGGGATGATTTTACCAATTACCTAAACGGGTTATCTATTGACGCCCACGAGGTTTCGTTCAACGACCCGGCTGGTAACGGGGCGGCATTTGGTACGGCCAATTATATTGCTCCCAACCTTCCAGCATCACCGTCACCTAATCCTATTCCTATTCCAGACCCAAACAACAGAATTACTCAGCATTTTTCGATAAATCCTGTTTCTATTTCTCCGCCTGAGTCTGCTAGGTCGTTTTTAGCAGTGGCTACTGCGGTAATCGAAATCCCTACCCCTCCCGCAGGTGGTGAATACAATACCGCCGATATCAGATTGGTTATTAAACGCGGGAGCAATCAAACAGACCATAAACAAATCTATTATAACGTACCGGTAGCACCCGCCCCGATTCCAGGCGATCCGAATACTTTTCCCGGATTAGGGCCTATCAGCTTACACTTGGCATTACCTTCTCCAGGCCAACAACTGAGTGTAACAGGATTGTTACCGGAAGATGGTACAGCCCCAAACTTTTCGGCACTGCGAACAGCGGTGGAAAATGTCCTGAATGTTGAGCCGGGTAATTTGAACGACATCGCCAACCTTAGTCGTGAAAAAAGTAAGCACATCGCTTATGAAATCATCTGGGACAGGATGGCTTACCCATTACCTGTGCCGAAAGGTAGCTCTCTCGAACAAATGTATACCGGCCCCAAAAAACCCGATAGCGACGAGGAACGCGACCGTCGAATTTTCGAGGGTGAACTGCTGACTTATTACACTAAGCACAATGCCGAAGCGGATCGTTTGGCGAATTTCATCTATTCGATGTCGGCTGCTATTTGGTGCGAAGAAGAAAGTAAAAAAGCACCGCGTGTGGGCTTTCATTTTCCGGTCATCCCCACTACGACAGGACGTGAGGCTAAAGTCATCTTAATAGGCGTTGGTGGTGCGGCATTGGATCCCATCTTCGAGATACCCGCTGCTTATGTCTATGCACTTACCTCTATTCTTCCGCCACAAGTAGCACGTGAACAGCGCTTTAAGATGGTTCAACTGGACTCAGAAGCGCAAATTGTGACTAATATTGAAGCAGCCTTAGAAGATAACGTATTGACCGAACCTGCTGGAGTCAACCGCTTTCAGGTAGCACGGCGTTTGCGGGCTTTGGGGTTGGTTGGTGAGACAGGCACACCGGAGTGTGAGGTCGCACTGGCATCCGATGTTCATGGCTTAGTCACTCATTGGCTTGCACGGGTTGAAGCAGATATCAATGTGTTTTGGGGTTCTTTGGTTGCAGCCGATGTCATTGGACATTTAGATTTGGTGCTTTGTGCGGTGACCAAGCACCACGATCTATTAATTACCGCTATTAAAGCACCTGCACCTTTCGGTGTTAGCGATGCGAACGGCCTTAAAGCAAAAACCAATGAAGATTGGGAAAATCTACTTAATCCAAAGCCTCCAGCCGTTCCAGACCCAACTTTACTTCCTGAGTTTACAAAACCTGGGACGATCGCCGAACGGACTCAAGCCTTTATCCGAAACTTAAGGAAATTTTTTGATGTCGCTAATGTATTTAGCCCACCCGATGCACCAACTGTTAGTGCAGCGTCAACACTCGAGCGTCCAGCCAATCCAGTCGATATGTTATTGGCAAATTATCCAGGCGGCTTTACCTTTAGTAGTTGGGATTCCGGCGTATTAGAGAATACCTTGCAACTGATATTTCCGGGTGACCAAGATGCTCAACAAAAATTCACCGACTGGTTGTTCTGTATCCAAGAACTTATAAACCTAACAGCGGGAATTGCTCCAGAGGATGTACAGTTTTCCGTGATGGAAGCGCTTTGGGCAAGAGGCATGACGAGTATAAATCTCATAGCAAATCTCTCGGAAACGGATTTTAAGGAAGCGTTAGTCGGTTCTGTTGCATTCGATCATGCTGATACTATCTGGAACAATGCAGAAGCATCCGAGCCAAATACGCCGCCAGACCCGGGTAATTTCAAGCCAGTCAATCCGGATGGCTCACTTGTCAACTGCATTCCTCCTGCTCATCGTTCACCATTGGGACCGTTAGCGCACTTGCACGATTTGCTTAGGGTAGCCGAAGAGTCAACTTGCGAGCACCCAATCCCATCGGAACCTGAAGCGACATTGTCAGAGCTTCTATCGACCCGCCGAGGACCTATAGGCGACCTGTTGGGTTCAAAAGCTAACCTGGAAGTACCGCTGCCTTTGATCGATCTAGTTAACGAATCACTGGAACACATGGTTGCTACTGGCGACAATTTCGGCGTCGTTTTCGATACCGCCAGCGATCGAGTAGGTGGGCATGAGCTTAAGTCAAATCCTAATCCAGGAGATGAAGCTTTTTTACATGACCCTGAGACACTGTTCGAAGCATTACCGGAACATTCAACGTCTGCAGTACCTACAAAAGGGCAAGCCGCATACGACAAATTGAAGGTGGATTTCTCGACTTGTATCCTGCCTTACAACCAACCTTTAGATGTCTCCCGTACCTATCTTAAGCAACTTGGTACTCGCCGTTTTACAACCATGCGCCGGTTCAGGAGGGATATTACCGAATTTGTGCTTGATCCGAGCAAGGAAACAGCAGAATTCCAAAAACATCTCTGGCGTTATCCAGTTCGTATCGAGACAGCCATCGAATATCTCTGCATTACGCCGGAAGAATATGCCGTGCTGTTCCAGAACAACATCCCGATCAATACCGCGTCTCCTGTTCGGCGCAGGGGACGTGCGGCACGAGAAGCACAACAAATCACCGTACCTTTATTCAATATGTACGGTTTCGAATCGGAAACCTTAAATGATGGGGAAGGACCTAACTGGACTGACGTTGTGGTTAAGCTGGATGAGTTCATGGAAAGAACTTGTCTGAGCTATTGTGAGTTTATTGAGTTATGGAAATCGGAGTTCGTCAAGTTCAGACCAGAAAGGTTACGCGGGGATGATAATGAAAGGGTATTCCCGGACTGCGAACCCTGTTGTTTAGATAAATTCCAAATAGAATTTACCGATCCAGAAGATCCAATCGAAGGACTTAAACAGTTGATGGTTTTTATTCGCCTTTGGCGCAAATTACAATGTGTTGCGAATGCCCACTACACTTTCACCGAGTTGCGTGACATTTGCGAGGTTTTACAGTTATTCATCGGCTCTAATATTAATCCTGATTTCATTCGGCAACTGTCAGCCTTCCAGATGTTCCGCGATGATTTTAAGCTATCGCTTACAAATGGCACTCCATTAATGACTAATGCGACGGGGGCTGATCGTTTGCATTTATTAGCCTTTTGGGCACCGGGAGCGTCGAAATGGAATTGGGCAGTTGGTTATTTACTTAATCAAATCCAGCAATATGCGATCAACGTGCATGGCTGCTGTTGCAGGGAACCGGAATTTATCAAACTGCTGGGGGATAATCTGGATCAGATTTCCGCTTTAGCAGGATTTAATCCAGGTAATCCAGCTGATACCTGGCATGCTCATCCTACTCATACCCTTCGATTCGCCGAAATTCTAGCGAAAATATATGCTTCGCAATTTAAAGTGGGCGAGTTGTTGTTTCTATTCACCACCGGAGCGCATTTACAGGGGGATGATCCCTTTCCTTTACAAACCGACAACGAAGCGAAAGATTCTCCTTTCGGATTACCAGATGATGAAGATTTGAACTCTTTGTATACGCTTAGAAAGAAGCTATTAGCTGTTGAAGTTTGCCCAGAAAGCTCGGTGCAATGGACGTGGCGACGTATGGAGGAAGTACTAAGGAAAGAATTTGGTTTTGCGCCAGTAGCTGGAGCTAATTCATGGCAAAGGCTCGGGCAACATTTTTTCCCTGAAATCCTGGTTAGCAGCGGTATTCCGGTAAGTGTTTCGGATCAGCAATATCGGGTTGCACTTGCTGCAACATCTGAACCTATGTGGAACACACCGCCGGATGGCCCATTTAAATACGATTCATCAACTAATGAATTGTGGACGCAAGTTCCACTGACAGATGAGGCGGTCTTGGCTAAGCTGGGTCGTATTCGGCAATTGACAGCACCAGAACAAACTGCTGTACGTGACCTGTACTTTTTACCGCGTGTTGATTTGGCTAATTTTGCTTTCATTTTTACAAACTTTGGTGAGGCGGAAGAACGGTTAATACAGGAATCCGATGAGGCAAAACGTTGGACGTGGTTTCAAATGGAATTTGCCCGGTTCTACCAACGTTGCCAAGCTATTTGCGAACATTTGGCCGCGCATGTGAACTGTACCACCGGATCAATGAATTCTGAAGGCGTTACTTTAGCAAAATTATTGCTGAAAAGTTTGTGGGCTGATGAGAACCGTGCCACTACGGACTGGGAAAACGACAATGGTCAATCACCGGCTGATATGACTTGGCAACCGCAGCCCAATGGCGGCGCATATGCTGCGCTCTTGGGCTTGCCCGGTACTGGCATGTTGGCTGAATATTTCGATGCTGCAGAAACATTACGTTGGCGAGAAGTGCGTGGAGGTATTGAAGCATTTGGTGATGAAGAAAATGCTTTGAATGCCCCCATCCCGACTCTTTTACCCTCTATGGAATTTACGTTGACGCCGAAGCATTTACAAGTCGCTGCTATCCGTAACCGTAACGGTTTTGCCATTGCCAATTCGGACGGCTCTATGATCGGTGGGGCTGAGCCTTTCATTTTACGTTGGAAAGGTTTATTGCTCATCGAATGTGGGGGTCAATATAGTTTTGCTGCCGGCGCACCCACACCCGCCTGTGAGCTACCGGATTTCGATTCCATTGCAGAAACGCACCGCTGGAGAGCCATCTTGAAGCGTGGTCTAAAAACTTGGGTGTTGCTCGCCCATGATTGGCCTGATGAAGAAGCGCCAGGGCATTGTGCCAAACCAATCGAATTGAAGAAAGGTTTTTACGATTTATCGATAGAACTGGAACGGAAACCTTTAGTCTTTGAAGGGCCTGATGACATTTGTCCTCAAATTACGGGTTTCCAATTGAAATACAAAGGGCTAGATACTTGTGAAGATTGGTTGACCGTACCTTATGACAAATTATTCCAGGAGCAAAAGAACAGTACCTTGCATTCTGGACTGAAATTAGGCGGCGCTGCAGGGGAATTCCTAGATGTTCACTTTACCAGTACAGTGCGTGATATTCGGCGAACTTATCAACGCGCGTACAAATTCTTGTTGTTTGTCAGTCGGCTCGGGCTTTCGGCTCGTGGAATATCAGACGACGGGCAATCCGAACTTGGTTATATTCTATCGCATCCCAGCAATTTCGTCGGACAGTCTTACTATAGGAGTGGCAGTGGCTTTGTAACACATAAAGCTAATTTTGACCCCAATTTCTTGCCGGTATCCGATAATTATTTTTCGCCTGCTGTTGCACAGGATCACAGGGTCTCTCCAACAATGCAGCGCCAACAGGCGATGTTCGATTGGTGGGAACGATTATTCGACTATACGGTGATGCGCAAGGAGAGTTTATGTTCACCAGAACGGCCTGCATGGTTGTTGTTTCATGAAGCCGCTGAATCGCATGTTGATAATCCGGCACAACTACTACGGCATTTAGGAGTTGATGTCCGGCATGACGTGTTGGTATTGCAGTATTTTGATGCAACGCAAGCTGACCTTTCTTACGATGTCACAAGCGAAGACTTGGAAGATGATCGCTGGGCTGTACGAGTCTGGCAATCCGAAAAATGGGTTCGTTTGTTACTACATAACTTTTATCCAAAAGATATAACAACTGCGAAAGTGTTCCTTTGGGTATCCGATGGCCCCGAATTGGATGGCAATGCCGATCTGACCCAATTTTACCGGGATGGATGTATTGAGAATGGTGAGCCGCGTCGCTATAAAGAAATCAAGTGCTTGAATGACTCTTTACGCGAAAGAGGAAAGAAGGCACTAGTAGCTTATCTTACTCACCTTAACCGTGTTGCATTGCTTTGGGGAGGCTTCGCTACCGAAGCTAAGCATCTCAGCGATCTTCTGCTGATGGACGTGGAAACAGGGCTATGCCAGAAAGCGAGCCGTATTGAAGAGGCGGTTACTGCAATTAGCCTTTTCATCCAACGCGCCCGGCTTGGTTTGGAACCAGGTTTTACAGTTACTGGGCAATTCATTTTGGCATGGGACAGCCACTTCGCCAACTATCGTACTTGGGAGGCTTGTAAGCGTCGTTTCATATATCGGGAAAATTGGATTGAATGGGACGAATTACAAAATGCCCAACGTACAGAGGCTTTCCAATTCCTTGAATCGGAGTTGCGGCGATCTGCATTGACTATACCAGTTCCTGGCGGTCTAGCCCATTGGGCAGGATCACGTCCACCAGCTCATCCAGGTTTAACATTGCTTCAGCATCGTGAACCAGCAACTATACAGATACTTGATCCTACTCGAGAAGGATTGGGCTTGATGGGTACGCCGGATCGGCATTCACGACCTTCGTGGCTAGCACCATTGAATGTTGCTAGCCAGATTCAAACTCCAGATAATCCTGATGACGAGCCAAGAGTTCGAGGAAGAGATAATCAACCCGAGGGAGTTCCGTTGGTAAGAGCAGCAGTTATTAATCCTAATCAAATTGCGAATAGTGTCCTGCCCATGTGGTTGCAAGCCGCTGTCCGTTTGGGTACCAAATTCATCCGTGTAGCAGCAGCGGGGATACCTCCAGCCACGACAACCCTTGAGCCAAAGTGTCAACAATCCGAAGTGTCAGGATGTTGTACGATATGTGGAAAATCACATCCAGCGTTGATGGATGAATATTACTTTTGGATAGAAGATGCCCGGCGATACGACTCCAAGGAACAATTGGCTGAATGGGGTGCGCTCGCAGATGATCCTCAAACGGACTGGCATCGTGGAGACAAGCTGCCCAGTTTACTGAATTGGGAATCGGAACGGATGGTACATCTGCGTTGGTGTCGGGTTCACAACGGTGAATTTCAGCAGCCTCGACGCTCTTATGAAGGGGTACGCATTACGCCTGGGGCAGAACCTGAGCTTATCTTCAATGGGCGGCGTGGTGATTCCCTTAATTTTGAGGTGGCTAACGGTGTTACCCCAATAGGCTTTCCTCCTGTGCCTCCACCAGAATTCCGGTACGACCTCGCAGAGGATGCAGCAATTGTGCTACCAACTGTAGTTAATCCTGATATTCCTGACTTGATTGGAGGGTTGGCTGCATTCCCTTTCTTTGCATGGTTTGATCCGGGTGCGCCGTTATTGCCTCCTACCTTATTCAGTCCTGCTATTACAGTAGCAGGACATTTACGTGCGCATTGTCGTTTCGAGGCTGCATTGAAGTGGTACGAATTGATCTATAACCCGCTTTTACAAGATAACGCTTGGATTGACTGCTTGGTAGATGATGGTGATATCCCGTTGCCATCCTCAGTGCCAAGAACTTCTGACGGAATTCCCGGATCATCTCGAATAAACGAAGGGTGTTGTTGTGTCAGCGATCCAGTATCTGGGAGCGAGGTAAAAGAACGCGCCATATTGATGCACTATTTAGAAACGTTAGTGCAGTGGGGTTATGCTGTGATGCAGAAAAACACGCCGGAAGCCTTTCAGAAAGCCCGTGTGATTTTTGATACTGCAGCTCGCATATTAGGAGCAACGCCAGCTAGTGTATTATCCGATGATAAACTTGATACGAGTTCAGTGTCAGATTTCAACCCAGATTGTGCGCCTATCAATCCGCGATTACTTTGTATTTATTCAGCTGTGGAAGACCGACTGAGTCTAATCCACAATTGTCTGAATGGAAAACGACTTAAAAATGGTCGGCCAAATTTGGATATGCCATATTTTGGAGATAGCAACCTTCGTGATTGTTGGAAAATCACACAGGAAACATGCGCTGACGAAGCCGATTGGTGTTTACCGCATAGCTGCTATCGCTTCATGATACTGGTGCAGAAAGCCCAAGAATTGGCGGGTGAAGTACGTACGCTTGGAGGTGCATTATTAGCAGCGTATGAAAAAGGCGATGCTGAATATCTCTCCACTATGCGTGTCATGCACGAACGACAGCTATTGAACTTAGCCTTGGATATAAGGCAATTCCAATGGCGTGAATCGGATTGGCAAGTTCAGGCCCTACAGAAAACTAAGGAAATTGCCCAAACACGTTTGCACTATTACAGTACCTTGATAGCGAATGGTTTGATTAGTGGTGAAGTCCAATATGAACCTCTGACTATATCGTCATCGACGGTGCGAACAGCAGGCAATATTGCCGTTGCAATTGGTCAGTTCATGAACTTGATTCCTGATCCACATGTTGGCTTTCCTTGCAACTTTGTAAAACTACCTCCGGGCGAAAAATTAAGCCATATTTTTTCAGCAACTGGCACCATCTCCAATACAGTGGCTGAGATTATTACGACGGCGGCATCTCTAGGTCTAACCAAATCGGGCTGGGATCGGCGTGAGGATGAATGGCAGCATCAGGTAGATGTTCTGACCGTCGAAATCGAGCAAATCGAGCGGCAAATCCTGGCTGCTGAGCGGCGACGTGATATTGCGCTACGCGAGTTAAATAACCATCAACGTCAGATTGAGAATACTGCCGAAGTCCATGACTTTTTAAGGGACAAGTTTACGAACCATGCACTCTTTCTATGGATGCAGAAAGAAACTGCGGCTTTGTATTATCAGATGTATGAACTTGCATTACATACGGCTCGACAAGCTCAGCGGGCTTTTAATTATGAGCGAGGCCATACCACTCGAAGCTTTATTCCTTCTGAAATTTGGGACAATCTGCATGAGGGCTTACTGGCTGGAGAACGTTTGCAATTAGGCATCAAGCAAATGGATAAGGCTTATTATGATGAAAATTGCCGCGAATATGAATTGACCAAGCATATTTCGCTGCGACTGCATATGCCTGAAGCATTCTTGCAGTTAAAGCTTACCGGGTATTGCGAAGTTGAGATTCCAGAATGGATGTTTGACCTTGATTATCCGGGACATTACCTACGTCGCATTAAAAACGTGACGTTGACCATACCTTGTGTTGTAGGTCCTTACACGGGCGTGCATTGTCGATTAACGCTACTTAGCAGTTCGACGCGCGTTGATCCTAGGTTAAATACTCCACCAAGTACCTGCTGTTCGGTTGGCAAGATCAACAACGGCTATGAGACATTGCCCGATGACCCGCGCATTGTGAAGCAATATGCCGCAACAGAAGCAATAGCGACATCTACAGGGCAAAGAGATGGAGGCTTATTCGAACTTAATTTCCGCGACGAGCGCTATTTGCCATTCGAATTTGCCGGAGCGGTAAGCCGATGGCGCATTGAACTCCCTCCTGAGAATAATCACTTTGAGCTAGATACTATAAGCGACCTGATTATGCACCTTAGTTATACTACACGAGAAGGTGGCGACATGCTGCGGTGTGCGGCAAATGAAATTGCTCAAAGATATTTACCTGGCAATGGCGTCCGTTTATTCGACATGAAGCAAGAGCTACCAGATGCTTGGCATTTATTTTCAGAGGAAGAGGGAGCTCATAAAAAGGTTCGTGTCAAACTGAGCCAAAATATGTTCCCATTCCTGTCAGGGCATCGCGACGTATCGATAAATCAGATTGGACTATTGATTGAGGCGCCAGGAGCGAATCCAAGTACCCACCAAGTGGTTAAATTCGTGCGAAATGATGGCCACAATTACCTGAAAGGAAAGTGGGACATATGTGATATGGAGGATATAGCTTGCATCGCATCTAAAGATTGGCCTTGCATGTATCATGGAGTTCTCGACGTTCAGCTAGGCCCTTTGTGTAATGACGAAACTATTGACCTAGGGACACTAATTTTTCCATGTGAACTTGGCCTAGTTGTACGAGCATTCTTGTTCTGCGATTACTCGGCAACACTGCCACGCGAATGTAAGCTGAGTAAGGAAAAGATAGAGATTTTGGGAGCGTGCCCTCTGTGTTGACTTATATATCGGCATTTTGCGAAAGCAAAATAAGCATACCTGAATGGGAGCATCAATAATTGCTCGACTGTTGTTATCACAGTAGCCCTAGAGATATTGTGGTCCGTTCACGACCTTTGTTAAGTGTGAGCGGAGCCACTTTCTCCTTTGGGGGGATTTGTAATTTCGCTTTCGGTGTCACTTTTGCTTTTGGTTCGATGGTTGTAAAGCAGCGTGCAATATTTTCCAGTTTCAGCGTCCGTTTTTACCACTCTAAAAAAGTAGAAATGTTTATAAAGCAATTAAATAATGATTATTAACCGGGAATCTTGATGCTGTTGACCGGCAAATATTGCATGCGGATTGACACAACAAGTCAGCGACCTGAGCTAATGAAGCTCGAGGTGTGCCAAACATGAACATTTCTAGTTCACCCATTTGGCCAATGATTTCGGTATTGCGTTTGTTCTTCCGGATATGTGCAACCCAGCCAGCGCGCGCCAATTGCTGAATTAACGGATGAAAAGTTCGTAGCAAACTGGCTACGCCATTATGGAGAATAAGCTTTTCTGGCGAATGCGGGTATTGATAGAGAAAAGGAATTAGGGCGCCACCAATGTTCTGTAGATATTGAACAGGCATCTCAGCAACAGTTTTTGCTATTGTCTTCACTGCGCTTGACCAGTCTTGGGATTTCCTTGCCTGATTGAGTGTTGTCGCTCCTTCCTGTCTTAATTTCAATAAAGTATTGATGACGGCGGTTTGTTTGCCTTGGTTCTGATTTAAAACTTCAGTTACAGTTCCTATTACACCCGATGTATAAGGGGCTGTTTGCGGCCAATACAGTGCAGCAAATTTTTCTGCTATGGCAATCATTGGGACTTCGAGTTGACCTTCTACACTCTCCGACTCAACAGATAATTCTGATAATGCCATTAACAACGCATATTTGTAGGTGGCCACAAATTCGCCTTCATCAAAGAGGCGGTGCAAATGCTGTAGAAATTTAAGTTGTTGTTCTGCGCTGGGAGTCATGAAGTCCAATACTTTGCTTTCTCGGGGATAACCCAGCGGACACCTCCGCGAGGATCTTCTTGATCGCCTTTATAACGGGGAATGAGATGGATATGGAGATGCGCAACTGTTTGACCCGCGGATGGTCCATCATTTATGCCTATATTGTATCCATCGGGTTGAAATTCCTTATCCAAACGACGCTTCGATTCCTCGAGCAAGGCTAGTAGCGAATCTCTTTCGTCCGAATTTATTTCGAATAATGATCCGATATGTCTATGGGGAATAATTAGAGTGTGTCCGGGTGAAATAGGATAGCCATCACGTATCACTAATCCGAGACTATTTGACAGGATAATCCGCTCTTTGGGCAGAGAACAAAATGGACAATTCATGGCTATGGTTTTCAGGATTTCTCAAAATTTTAATTAGCGAGCTGTCAACATCATAGCCGCACTCGCACCAAGTGTAATAGTTCAAACCTTATCTGGCAGTTACTGTTTTTTATTAGAAGTATCTGTCCGTTAAATTCAGCCTTTAGTCAGCATTGAAATTTTGCCACTTTGAATCACAAGGGCGTCCAATTCTTTCTACTTTGCTGTTCAAGCGATTGTTATTGAATCGGTTCGGCTAATGAATACATGTCGATTGGCGGAGAATACTCAACGCCGATCTACAGCCATTGGAGGCGCCCAGGTTAAGCAGCTTCATGCCCCCAAACAACCGGCTTGCTTCAATTTTATGATCGGTTTGGGCGGCCTTGACTTCGGGCGTCATTGCCGACATCCAACATTACGGTTGCCGATGTGCTCTTGCATCAGCCCCAGTACAGCACTTAGCCTTTCAGGTGTAAGGACTTTCGTAACATCCATTTTTGCATGGGGACGACCAAAGTATTTTGGGAGCCGTGCGTTATTGAAACATGCTTGGCAAGCAATTTGGGCATTTTACCCTCAATAGCTATTCCCGATCTTCAGGATGCCACGAAATTAACTTAATAAGCTGTTACTCATAAATTACTGTAACAATCGCCTGCCCGTTCTTGTAACGTGATCGAAAGAGAAAACGTGCTCGCGAGGCGATTCATTGCATCGCCCAACTAAGCGGAAAGGAAATTGAATGCCACCGCTTTCTACTTCTACCCGATTTTCACAAATTGGGCATTTTGCCGAATAAACCATTAAACGTAATTCCCTAATTGCATCGCCGGTTTCAGGATTCGTTCCTATTTTTCTTAGCTCTAATTGGACATTAGTATCCTTAAGTGGCGTCATCCAATCAGGCGCCATGACTATTCTCTTGAAAGACACTCTGTAGAGGGGTGAAGTTAATATAAACCAAAGCATGGCTAACGAAACACTTATACAGGTCAGCCATTTCACGGTAGAGATGTCCGTATAAAGCCCGAGTAATAATATCAAGCCCAGATAGCCTAATGCTGCAAACATAGATATTACCCCGGGCAAAATATAGGCGTATTTTTTCCAGCTCTGCAAGGTAAAACCATTCACCCAACGCGCCCAGCGGGGAATATTGGTTAACGATTCTTGTACATAGTGAATCCCGCCGTCTTGTGTAGGATAGAGAGTTGTATTATCTGTTTTCTCTTGGTTGAGATAAACCGGCGTCAAGTAATAGTAAGAATAATTGCCTTGGCCACCGATTGATTCTTCCTTAGCTGTGCAGGGATAAAAAGAATAGCCTAAGGATCGACACACTTCTTGCAAATGATCTTTTCTGGATTCAATAGTCTCTTCAAGCTTGCTCCAATTAGCGCGAACCCAATCTGATCCGGTTTGTTTGGGCTTCTTTTTTACATACCCTAATTCAACTACCTTTTGAGCTAGTTCTACAGCAGTAAACCGAACATCATGTGGTTTTACACCTTGCTGAGCGTTCTCCAGCGTCAGTGCGGCTAAAGCCCTAAAAAATGACATTGGCAATTGATCCCGGCGAGGGTCGTTTAGCTTGTTGAGTTCTTCATAAAAGTGCTGAACCCCTTCAGCAGCCTTTCTTACATCCGTTATGTGTTGTTCCATATCCTGATTTGTTGCCATCGATTTACCCCGTACCTACCCCTTAGCTGGGCTGTTTGCCAATACCTTACGTTCTTATCCTGACCTCAATCAACACCATATTTGTGAGGTCATCATGCATAACAATGATAGTAGAAACAAAGTCAAATTACCGTTTGGCCTAAGAGAGGGGGAATTGCTTCATATTAGCGAAGTTGCTTCCGGGTTGGCCTGCGCATGCCGCTGCGCCGCTTGTAATGCCAAGCTCGTGGCAAAAAAAGGGGATAGAAACACACATCATTTTGCCCACTACCAAGAGGAAGAATGCCCTCATGCCCTTGAAACGGCGTTGCATTATGCGGCAAAGACCGTCTTACAACAATCGCTCGAAATCGCTTTGCCAGAACTGATTATTCATGAACAAGTTAGTGGTGAAGTTTCTGGTCAAAAACGAACTAAATCTGGTCGGACGTCAGTTTGCGATATGGTTGTGAAAAAGATTGATCGTGTTGAAGTGGAAAAATCATTAAATAAAATTGTCCCGGATGTCATTGCTTATATTGATGGCCAACCTCTACTTATAGAAATTGCGGTTACTCATTTCATTGATGAGCATAAAGAGCAAAAAATAAATGATATCAAAATTAATACTGTCGAAATTGACTTGTCCGATGTCGACAGGAGCATTGGCATTGACTCTATTAGAAAAGCCGTTGTCGATTCAATTTCTAACAAAAAATGGTTTTTTCACTCCGATGAAAAAACCATCAGACATCAGCTTAAGTTAAAGCTTGAGAGCGAATTGAAACAAGAGCTTGATGCAGTTTTCCGGCAAGAACAAGCAAAAAAGAAAATAGAGGAAGAACAGCGCAAGTTGAAACAAGCTAAGCAGGCAAGGATTCGCCGTGTAGTGGATAACTGTCTAAAAGACGCCTATCAGCATCTAATTTCAAACCAACAGTTAGAGTTAAAATACTGCCAAGAAATTCTATCGCAACCGCTCTGGTTAAGGTCAGCATCGATAATGGATGTTTCATTAGAAACTTTGCCAGAGTTTCTAAATGTACCTGTAAATGGCGAAGATATATTTGCTTGTGATCGTAGAGTCTGGCAATCCGGTTTGTTTTCGTCTTTCATATACAATAAGTTCAAGAAATATGACAATCCCTATTCCATCCGCTTGGATGCAATGATTGAATGGTGCTCTGAGCATGTGCCATTAAATAAATTTGCATTAACACTGTGGGCTCATAAAAAAATTCTTAAATCTGATGAACTAGCGGTGTTGGCTCTTTTTGATTCTTATGTCGCTATCCGCGAGTTTGTTAGACATTTAGAGCACGCGGGCTTTTTAAAGTATGCTTACAGAAACCGGTATGCTGTGATACGAGACCATTGGCAGGCCGGTCCACTGATAGAGGCAGGCGATGATCTGACAGTCGTCGATTCGTGTCCTGCAGGATTGACAGAAGATGAATGGGAGCACTTCCAAGAACGTGCTGGGATTCATGAATTTTGTGGTGGATTAAGACATAAAGAAGCTGAAAGGCTGGCGTATGAGGGTGTAAAAATATCCGTGTAAACCGCCGTTAAAAAATCTCAGTCATCCGGTCTTGATAAAGAATCATAAACTGATTGAGTGCGGGCTTCCAGTCGCGGATGGGCATGGACCATTTCTTGGCCGCCTGATTGATGGCCAGATACACCACCTTCAAAGCCGACTGATCGTTGGGAAACAACTTGCGCCGCTCGGTCGCTTTACGGATTACGCTATTCAACGACTCAATGGCGTTAGTGGTGTAGATCACTTTGCGTATCTCATCCGGATAATCGAAGAAAGCAATCAAGTTCAGCCAATGCCGCCGCCAGGATGCGCTGATGCTCGGATACTGTTTATCCCATTGCCGGGCGAAGGCTTCCAGTTCCTGCTCGGCCTCGGTCACGGTAATCGACTGGTAAATCGCCTTGAGTCCGGCGGCGACCGCCTTACGATCCTTCCAGCTGACAAACGCCAAGGAATTGCGCATCATATGCACAATACACAGCTGAACCTGGGTTTTGGGAAACACCGCCGCGATCGCATCGGGGAAGCCGGTCAAGCCATCGACGCAGGCAACAAACACATCCTTGACGCCACGATTTTTCAGTTCCGTGAGCACCGACAACCAAAACTTGGCGCCCTCGTTTTCAGACATCCATAAGCCCAGTAGCTCTTTGTGTCCGTGAACATTGACGCCCAGCGCCACAGACACGGCCTTGTTGATGACCCGTTTGTCCTGGCGAATTTTGATCACAATACAGTCCAGATACAGGATGGGATAGAGCGCATCCAGCGGCCGCGTCTGCCATTCAATGACCTTTTCCAATACCGCATTAGTCACTTGCGAAACCAGTGTCGGCGAAATATCGGCACCGTACAACTCGGCAAACGTTTCGACGATATCCCGTGTGCTCATGCCTTTGGCGTACAGCATCAGGATTTGATCATCGAATTGAGTCAGACGCGTTTGATTTTTTGCCACAAACACCGGTTCAAAGCAGCCATTGCGATCACGCGGGGTTTCAATTTCAACCGTGCCATGCTCACCCTTCAGGATTTTACGGTTATAGCCATTGCGGCTATTGCCGCTGTTATAGCCTTCCGGTGCATGCTTGTTATAGCCTAAATGGGCATCCATTTCCGCATTCAGCGAGGCTTCAATGGTGATTTTTAATAGCTCTCGGCTCAGTTGTGCCAAGTCACTCGGAGACTTCAGCCCTCGTCCGAGCTCTTGCATAGCTGAAATTAATTTCGGGTCTTTAATCAGGTCGCTCATTTTCTCTCCTTGGGTTGCCGTATTGTACGGCTATGAAAATAAGCGGTTACACGAATTTATTTACACCCCCTGGCGTATATGTCATTACTCAGCAAAAACAATCAGACTTTGCCAGTACAACATAATGGAGTGAACTAATGGATGTAAACCAAATTTTAATCAAAGCACTTGCCCCTCTCGTCTCTAATTATTGGTGGCTGTTCCTTCCATTGATGTTATTGAGCTTTCTGAAAACGCCATGGATGAAAGGCGTGTTGGGCGAGTTCCAGGTCAATCTCCTGGCGAAGCTGTTTCTAGATAAACAGGTTTACACGCTATTCAAGAACGTAACATTGCCTACCGAAGATGGCACCACGCAGATCGATCATGTCATCGTCTCACGCTATGGCATATTCGTGATCGAAACCAAGAACATGAGAGGTTGGATATTCGGCAGTGCCCAGCAAAAAACCTGGACGCAGAAAATTTACCGGCAGACTAACAAGTTTCAAAACCCGTTGCATCAGAATTACAAGCATACTCAGACACTGCAATCGGCTCTGGAAATCGGGCCCGAAAAATTATTCTCGTTGGTGGTGTTTATTGGTGACAGCGATTTCAAAACTCCGATGCCAGAGAATGTGGTTTATGCGGGTGACTACATTCGATTCATCAAAGACAAACAGCTGGCAGTTTTGGCGGATCATGAGGTTGCCGAAGTTTGCCGAAAAATCCAATCCGGGCGGCTTAAGCCCTCCATCAAAACTCATGTTGCCCATGTTAGACATGTAAAGACCCTCGTCGAACAAAAACAGACACACGCTGAACACGCTTGCTCAAAGTGCGGCAAGCCAATGGTTTTGCGAACCGCTCGAAGTGGCAATAATCAGGGCGATCAGTTTTGGGGATGTAGCGGTTATCCTAAATGTCGTGCGATTAGGTCAATCTGATGAACCACTGATTGTCGGTATCGATCAAATGATATTTAAATCACTATGACCACTGTCCCCTTCCCTACCGACGTTAAACTCGATGACAACAGTGCTTTAGTCAGTTGTGAATGGTTGCAGCAAAATCTTTATCGTCCCCAACAGGTTATCCTGGACGCCACTTTCTTTTTGCCTAGGCAGCAGAGGAATGCCCGGCAGGAGTTCAATACGCAACATATTCCAGGAGCGCAATTTTTTGATATCGATGAAATTGCCGATCTTACCAGTCTGTTGCCGCATACCTTACCCAGTGCCGATCAATTTGCTCGGCAAGTCGGGCAATTAGGCATCGATAACGAAACTTGGGTATTCATTTACGACAATAATCATTTCTTTGCCGCCGCCCGTGCCTGGTGGATGTTTCGCGTCTTTGGCCACGACCAAGTCAAAGTTTTGGACGGCGGCCTCAGGCATTGGACGCATCTGTCGTTTCCATTGACTTCCGACCCAACAAGACCGGAAACGAAAGTCTTCGATGCGGTATTTCATCCCGAGCTGTTTGTCGATTTGCAACAGATGCGGGCGATTCAACAAGAGGGCTGCCGGCAAATTCTCGATGCCCGCTCTGAAGACAGTTTTAACGGCCAACGGCCGTTAAGCGATACGGGGTTGCAACCCGGCCATATCCCAGGCAGCATCAATATTCCTTATCAAAACTTATTGACCCACGATCACCATATCTTGCGGCCAATCGAGCAACTGAGTCAGTTGACTTCGCAGGTGGGTGTCGACGTATTCAAACCCATGGTCACCAGTTGTGGCTCGGGCGTTTCAGCGGCCCTACTGCTGCTTGCACTGTATCAGATGGGCATCAAGAATGTTCCCATGTATGATGGTTCCTGGGCGGAATGGGGCCGGCATGCGGATTTGCCTCGTCAAACCAAGCCGTTACTTGGTTAGGCGGACTTTTCTTTCGTCACGGTGCTTGGAGTTAGCCCGATTATGATGAGATTACGACTTCCTGACTTACCAAGTGTAAAACGCCAAAGATCATTTTTAGCTCTTTTACGCTTCATTTTTTTTGCAACTAATTTGCAAAAATTTTCACAAAATTTCCACAAATCGAAGGCGTTATCCATTTCTATAAGTGTAGATGCAGTAACGTACAGAGAAGCAAATTTTTTGAGTATTACCTACGCAAAAAAATCGCATTTTTTATAGATTATTTTTTTGCAAAAAAAACACAAAAAATTGGAGAAACTTAAATAAAAGGTGGCTCCAAAAATACGTTAGTGAATTAGCGCCATTCAACATTCTGCATGTTTAGAGACTAGTCCTCCAACGCGCTGAGAGTAGTAAATGTCAATCAACATCCAAAAGTTTCCACCCATCAACACCGAAAATTTTCCAGGTTAATGTG
>Ga0066410_1000219_pt1 | contig 19473 bp, 15 predicted proteins | sample LakWasMet14_LOW5_2_FD_59497 | JGI IMG/M metagenome (GOLD analysis project Ga0066410, IMG submission 59497) | Freshwater sediment methanotrophic microbial communities from Lake Washington under simulated oxygen tension - Sediment Metagenome 14_LOW5 | ecosystem: Environmental > Aquatic >...
CAGGAGCACAAGGTCTTCCACGACACCACGGCCGCCTCGCTCCCAACGCGCGCAGAGGGCACCCGCGTGCCCTGGGCGGGTCATCCTGTGCTCCCGGCCTACACGGTCGGATTGCTCGGGTGGGTGTTTCCTAACGTCGCAGTGATCGACCTGTTCGGTCTAAACGACCGTGTTGTCGCACGCGGTCCGCCTCGATCACGCGGTAGCGAGGATCGGCTGATGGCCCACGACCGCATTGCCCCCTCCGGCTATGAGGCCTGTTTCCGCGCGAACGTCGTCGTGATCGGACACGACGTGCATGTCACCGGTCGTGCTTCCCCGCTCACGAATGCTGAGATCCGCGCATGCGAGTCGCGCCGATGGTATTGAACGAGGGGAGTACCAGAGACTCGCGGCATCCTTCGTCCACATTGCCGACCCACAGCGATGGTGGATCGGACACCGATGCGAAGCGCTTGATACCGGAAGCACCGTGCCGGCAACTTTCACCTACCGGCGGTCAGAACAACATACCAACCGTGGATCCGCGTACGGGGGGCGCGATTCGCATGGGTTTTGACAACTTGTACCGGCGTACTGGCGAATGACCACGGCGGGAACTAGGATGGATTTGGGGAGCGGAATCATGACCGAAGGGATGATGCGACGGGGAAATCGTGCTGCTCTCAAGTTAACGTGCGTCTGGCTGGCGCTATCGCAGGGATGCGGCGAGGGTACTCCCCTCATGGACGCAGGCTCGACGGATTCGATGGTTGACGCCGCGGCGGCGTCGGAACCCGTTCCGGTACTCACTCCCTGCGGGGAAGGTGAGGCTCCCTGGGCGCCTTATCTCGACGGAGTGTTCCGTCGGGTCTATACGCCCCCTGGGACCCGATACCTCAACGACCATACCATCGTTCGGGGAGCCGACGGGCTCTTTCACCTCTATGGTATCACAGAGGAATCGCCCGTGATGCCATTCGACGAGCGGAACCTGCTTCATGCCGTGGCGTCATCCCTCCAAGGGCCCTGGACGCCACGGTCTGACATTCTGCGGGCGGTAGCGCCCGAAAACGTTCTCTGGGCGCCTTTTGCTTTCGAGCGCTCGCCCGGTCAATGGACGATGTACTACTGGGGTCAGACGTTTGATCAGATGATTCGCCGCGCTGACAGCACGGATCTCGACCGGTGGGACCGGGTCGACAGCCCTGTCCCGGGAGGACGTGATCCTTTCGTGATGCGGGTCGGGGACCGTTGGTTCATATACTCCGTGGGCGCGAGACCAACCGGTGATGGTCATTCCAACGGTCAAATCGTGCTCGCGACGAGCGCCGACCTCGTGCTTTGGACGGAGCCTGTCGCCGTGGTGCAAGATCCCCATCCTTCGTTCATTCAAGGAAATCTTGAGAGTCCGACCGTTGTCGCCTGGCAGCACGGTTACTACCTGTTCGTGACCCGCACAGGTGAGGACCCGATCGACTATATGAAGACGTTCGTCTTTTACTCTGACGATCCGACACATTTTGCATGGAGTCCGGTAACTGAGATCCAAGCACATGCTGCCGAGGTGCTGACCCACGATGGGTCTTGGTTCATCACGAGCGCAGGATGGACAGCGAATGTCGGCGAACGATGGCGTGGCCTCTCACTCGCGCGCCTCGGTTGGACTCATCGTTGCGCGAGGTGACCGCTACAGTCGCACTTGTCTTGCGACATCGGTCGTTCCTCCTTGCCTATCGCTCCACGCCCAACAAGAGCGGTTCTCGCTCGGGTGTAATACTACAGCCGCACTTGAGTCAGCAGTGAGGTTCCCCCGGTTTGGTGGCTCTCCCGCACTTCGCGTGAAGCCTAGCGCGGGTGCGTGAGTACCGCATCTCACTACACTTTCCGCATGGAACCACCGATCGCAGACATGCCGGGCTGCCGCGTGGAATGGTAGTGGCACGGCCCCAACTCTGGAGCGCGCGGAACACCTACGCCGCAGGCCATAGAATCTCTCATCTTCGTGCTGACATCGGCGAATCCGCCCACGGAGAGGCCAGGGATCACGACATGTCAGTTGCAGAAAAAGCGTGCGTCTAGATCGACGGGGGCACCACCAGGAATCGATGGATCCAGTCGGGCACGGATCTGAATCCCATGATCATCCTTAAGAAGGGTCGTCGAGGCGTCCCAGGCTCTCGCGTACCGATCACCGCCAGGGGTGTAGAGGACGATACCTCGCGCATACGAAAGGGTCGGCCCAAGCGCCGATGGATTCTCTTCAACGCGGAGGTTGTACCCATCGAAGGTGGCCTCGTACGTCGCCGCGACGTTCCCGTCCCACGGCAACGGACGACAGGATGCCCGGCGGGTCCCCTCGGCTTCGACGCCTCCCGTTAGGATGAGAGCGACCGTTTGGGAATCCCGCGTTCGCCCGCCGTCATGGCGCAGTGGCCCGACGGCACGAGGTGTCGCGGCGAGCGAAAGGAGCAAGATCAAGATAAGGCTGATAGGCATATGTGTTGGGTAATGATGGAACGATCGGGCGCTATCCCTCTTGCAGTCACTGCAGAGGGAATGACATGCCCCATCGCTCTTGTGTTATGACTAGGGTAGCATCCGGAGCCGCACGTCGTCGAACTCGACCGTTCCCGCGCTCGACGTGCCACCGGAGAGAAGCCAGAAGGCGAGCTTTGCGCTCGGATCGGTCCCGCCAGCGGGCAGGGACGCGCGGAACCGATAGCGGAACACCGTCCAGCTTGATGTCGCCATCAGTACGACGTTACCGCCGGGAGTATAGGGGGCACCGCCGTTGTGCTGGACCGAGACTTCCACGAGCCGCGAGGCACTCGCCCGGACGCGGAACTCGAGCTCGTAGGTCCGCCCGTCGCTGACTGGGAAGCCCGTCTGCGACAGCAAGAAGTGCCAGCCCTGGGCTCCGCTCTCGACCGTGTTCACGGCGCATCGCGCGTGGAATGACCCCTCAGGACTTCCCCCGCTCACGATGTCGCAGCGGCCGTAGTCTACCGAGGGATTGAAGAAGTAGGTGGACCACCCGTCGTCGCGCCAGCTCGCATCCGGGGGGAACACCGTGTCGGGTGCCTCGAACCCGCCGTTCCGCAGGACGTTGGCGCCGGTCGTCACGCACGTGCCACCCGAGCAGATGGCGTCGGCCGCGCAACGAGCGTTGCAAGAGCCACAGTTCGCCGCGTCGTTCAGGCTGTCGACGCAACGCCCGGCGCACAGGGTCTGGCCGGAAGAACAGGTCGTGCCCCCTGCGCAGGCGCCAGCCGAACACGTCTGCCCGGAGGTGCAGGCGTGCCCGCAGGTGCCGCAGTTCGCGGCATCCGTCTGATAATCGACGCAGCGCCCGCTGCAGGCCGTCTGGCCAGAGGGGCAGCGGCACGCGCTCCCCATGCACGTCGGCCCGCCCGAGCACGCGTTTCCACAAGCCCCGCAATGGGCGTTGTTGCTGCGGGTGTCCGTCTCGCAGCCGTTCGCGGCGGCGCCGTCGCAGTCCGCGGTCCCCGCCGAGCAGGCCGTGGTGACGCACCGACGATCCACGCAGGTCGCTCCCGGGCCGGAGCATGCGGTCCCGCAAGCGCCGCAGTGGGTTGCGGACGTCCGCAGGTCCGTCTCGCACCCGTTGGCCGCGTTGCCATCACAGTTCCCGAAGCCGTCGTGACAGGCAATCACGCACGATCGCGACATGCAGGACGTCGTCGTATGTGCGACCATCGGGCAGGCGCTTCCGCACCCTCCACAGTTCGCCTGGTCCGTGTCGAGGTTCACGCATCCGCCGGGACACGTAGTGAGGGGCGGATTGCACGTCGTCGAGCAACGCCCCGCCGCGCATACAGCATCGGCGCCGCACGCTCCGCCGCACGTATTGCAGTGATTACGATCGGTGGTGAGGTTCACTTCACAGCCGTCCGCGGCGATCCCGTTGCAGTTTCCGAAGCCCGTGTTGCAGGCGGTCACCGTGCAGGCCATCGCCGTGCACGCGGCCAATGCATTCGGCAGTGTGCAGGTGCGCGCACAGGCGCCACAGTTGGCAACATCGCTCTGGAGGTTCACTTCACAGCCATCCGCCGCGTTCCCGTTGCAGTTCGCGTAGCCGGCTGCACAAGGCCCGAGCACGCAGGTTCCGGTCGCGGCGTTGCACAGGGCAGTCGCATGAGCGAACGAGCACGCGTTGCCGCAAGCGCCGCAGTTGGAGGGCTGGCTGAGGTCGGCTTCGCAACCGTTCGCCGCGCTTCCATCGCAGTCGCCGCGACCGCTTACGCAAGCCGTCCGCTGGCACGTCCGAGCGGTGCAGGTCGACGACGGGCCAAGCGCGGCGCAGGAGTTCATGCACCTGCCGCAATGCAGGGAGTTGGTCCGGAGGTCCGTCTCGCAGCCGTTCGAGGCGTTGCCGTCGCAGTTGCCAAAGTCCGCCTCGCAGGTGAAACCGCATGCCGAGTTGGTGCACGTCGCCGTGGCGTGCGCCGGCGCCGTGCATTGGTTGCCGCAACGGCCACAGTTGGAGACGTCACTCGCGGCGTCAGAACATGACGACCCGCAGGCGAGCTGCGGCGCCGTGCACGAGTTCGCGGCGATCGTGAACTGGACGCTGCAGGCGCTGAAGCGAGGGATGTCGGATCCCGCGCAGATCGTGAAACCCGAGCCGGTTCCCCATGAGGTGGGAATCACAACGCCCATGGACGAGGGGGCCGGGCCGACCGTCGTCGAGATCACCGGTCTCAGTTCGATGCCATTGCGAACGCCCACGAGGCGCAGGTAGGAAGGAATCCCGGTCGCCCCAACTCCGACGGGAATCGTGCCTCCAGGATTGTACGTCTGACCGGCTGGGGGAGAGGTAAAGGTGATGGCGCACCCGGGACAGGTCGTCGTGATCCAGTTGTAGTAGGTGGCGACATTCGTAAAGTCCGAAAACATCCGACAGATGCCCTTGCTTGTGACACCAACAAGGCGTTCAGTATCGCCGATGAGGCTAAGAAGCGCACCGCCGCTATCACCACCATACGTGAGCGCGCGCATGGGATCGGTCGTGCTCAAGTTGTTCGACAGCCTGATGAGTTCAGGCATCACCGAGGCGATCTCATTGGTCCCGTAACGTCGGATCCCGAGGCCGGTGTTGGTACATTCGTTGTAACCCCAACCCGACATGGTGGCTCGCGCACCACTCGCCGGCGCGATGTTTGATGGGGGAATCGCTGTGTACGTGATCGGCGCCGGGCGATTGAGGTCAATCAGCGCCAGGTCTGACGAACTCGTGACCACGCCGCCGTTGAGCAGGGTTATTCGAAAGTCCGGATGAGGGATGACTCGTCCTACGATGGTGTCCGACGCGCCACCATTGTAGCGTCGCAGGGTGACCGAAGCGGTAGGCTGACAGTCTGACGCTTGGTAGATCTGGTTCGCAGCTCCAGGGGCAATGGGCGGAGGCAGGTCTCGAAGGAAGCAAACACAATGCCCGGCTGTCAGTACCCGTCCAGAACTGAGAAGTGTCCCTGAACAGTCATTGTTCACGAGGACGACCCCTGGGTAGAGATCGTTCATGTCTTGGATGCCGTTTGTGACTTGCAGCATCGGGTCAAGACGATCGGCCCCTGCGTCGGGGTTCGAGATGATCGTCACGCCGCCGCCACAGGCGGCAAGCCAGAACGCTAGAACTGGAAGCCCCAGGGCGCCGAGCGCTACGCGGGCAGCGCGATCTCGCGACAAATCCATAACCCCTCCACGACTAGTGAACCTTGACTGCGGACGCTCTCGCCGGTCGGAGTGTTTGTCAACCTCCGTCGACGCCCAATCGTCTCGCGCAAGCGAAAACGCCAGCACTTGTCGTTCCCCTCGCACGGGAACGGTTCGCCCGGGAAGGGGCTGGCGCCAAGCACCACCCGCGGTGACCCTGGCCTCGCGAAGAGACTTTGTGGCACCTTCTTTCTCGCTTCCGGCACGGGGACTGAGGATGAGCACCAACGTAACTCCCGCCTTGATGGGCGGGAGTCGTGCGGCAGATCGGTTGGCAACGGGTTGACGATAAAAAGAAGGGTCGGCTCGATTCGGTTGAGTCAATCCGCATGACGTACAGAACGTGACTCAACTTGGCCTTGGAATCGGCTCAGATCGGTTCGGACCGGTGAGGCTCCGGGCCGGTTCGTTACCCGGAGGACTCGACGGGTGGCGTTCGCCGTCGCCAGTCACTTCACGCCCATGTACGATCTGTCGGGCGTTCCGGTCCCACACGGAGCATCGCTGGCCGCCCTTTCCCTCCTCACGCTCAACGTCACGCCCGATGCGGAAGGAACATTGATCTCGCTGGCCGTCCCGCACCGCCATGCCGAGGCCCTCCGCTCAATCGTCGCCCGTTTCGAGCGCGCGACCGACGATGAGGACTTCATCGGCTGCGCCTGGGAGCTCGCCCTCCGGAGTTGCGAGAACCTGGTCCTCAGCCCCGCGGCGTGGGCCGTGCTTCCGGAAGGGCCACGTCGCGGGGGAGCGGTTCTTCCCCGAGACTATCCACGCCGGTTGGGAGTTTTGGATCGGCGTTGGATTGCCCGAGCCGTGACTGCCCGCACGAACCCGCCGCGTCGAGAGGGCCTGTCGGCTGGGCGCGCCCGTCGCTCCGCCGCGCGTTCGCTCCCGCAGGTGCAAGGCAGCGCGGCGCCCGTCGGCCAGCGGCAGCGCGGTGCCTCGGCCCGCTACCGGCAGGTCACCGTGACCGTGAAGTCGGCCGCGTCGTAGTCCCTGTACGACCCGAGATCCTCGCAGAACCCGTCGTAAGAGAGCGCACGCCGTCCGCCCCAACTGAAATTCGTGACTCCGGTGCGTACCACCCTCACGGTGTAGTCGAAGTAGTCGACCTCACTCGACTCGAGACACTCGTCGTCGTAGTTCTGGAGCGGATTGCTCGTGATCGAGACTGAGTCTCCGCTCGCCAAGGTGATCCAGGAGCGACTGAACTGGTAGGCGCTCGAGCGAGTGTTTGTGATCGCCAGTCGAAGGCGCGTTTCGGTCCCAACAGGGATGCCCGAGGACGATCGCGTCTCGATGCGGAAGGTCGGAGAACCCACGCGCTGCACCGTCAGATCGCACATCGTCGGCGCGGGTGGCGCACAGGCGCCCTCGTCCGTCGCCCCGTCGCAATCGTCGTCAACACTGTTGCAGATCTCCGCAACTGGCGTCACTTGACCGACGCACGCGCCCCAGACACCGGAGACGCACGCTTGCGCGCCGTCGTGGCAGGCCCCCACGCCGCGCGTCGCGCCCGGACCCGTGTAACAGGACATCGACAGGAGTTCGTCGGTCGAGCCGTCGCAGTCATCGTCGAGGTTGTTGCACGTCTCCGACACCGGAGAGCGTACCGGCGCACACACCGACCATGCCCCCGCGGCGCTGCACGTCCTACGGCCCGGTCCGCAGACGCCCTGGCTCGAACTCGCACAGTCCTGAGAGGCCCCCGGCGCGCACGCCAGCGCGACGCAGCGCGCGCTCGTCGTCGACGCCTCACAGCGCTCCGCCGCCGCGCATCGCTGCACGCCCTCCCACGCGCCCGCAACCCTCGCCCCCCCGCACGCCGCCGCGCCGCCCGAACAGAACGTCCTCGTGACCTGCCGTTCGGCGACACCCGTCGAGGTCGATCCGCTGCAGCGGAAGGCGCTCGTTTCTCCACAGACGGTCGTCGTCGGTCGGTAGTTGCACCCGTCACAGCACGCACCGCCGGTGCAGACACAGGCAGGTCCGCAGACCCCATCCTCGTCGACCGTGCCATCGCAGTCGTCGTCGCGCCCGTTGCAGACCTCACGGGAGGCGATGCAGGCCGTCTCGCAGCGGGCCCGCGTGCTGGACTCGACGCAACGCTCGTCGGCGTCGCAGGTCTCCAACCGCTCCCAGCTCCCGCTCGTCGCGCCCGTGCAACTGGCGGTCGTGCCGGAGCAGAATCTGCGCTGGGTCCTGTGCTCAACCGCGCCCCGCGATCCGCTGGTCGTGCACCGGAACTCCTCGCGTTCCTCGTCACACACGGTGCTCGTCGGCGAGAAAGCGCAGCCGTCGCAACAGTCGCCACTCGAACACGCGCAGTTCGCATCGATGACGAGTATCCGGGCCGCCGCGGCACAGCGGCCCTCCGCGCAGCGGCTGTCACGAGAGTAGACGGTCCAGCGGTAGGTGCCCGGCATGAGATCGGAGACGCTGACCGCACCTCTGCTCACCTCGCGGTCGGGCAGCAGGGGGTTCCGTGGGTCGTCCTGTGAACAGTCCGCCGTCTCGCAGCGGCGGATGCGCAGCGTGAGGGGCGTTTCCGGTCCCGCGTACGTCCAACCCAGCAAGACCGCGGTTCGCTCCCGTGCGTGGGCCCCGTTCGCCGGCGTGACCAGCTCAGGAAAGGCGACCGCCCCGCCGCAGGCCCGACGAATCAGAGCGAGGTCGGCCGTCGTGAGGTCGGCGGCGTTGGCGCAGAAGTTGAAGATGGCCGGCGTGCATAGGTGATGGGCGTTGAGGAAGCCGAGCCAGTGGATGGCCTCATGCATGACGAGCCGGCGGGCGAGTTCCCCAGAGGCGTGAGGGTCCACGGCGATGCGACGCTGGGCGATGAGGGTGCAGGCCTGGGGGCGGGGAGTAGACCGGAGGTTGCACGGGACCTCCTCGCCCACGAGGGTGATGTCCGCGCCGGTCGGCGACGGGGCGCGCTCGGTCCAGGCGTCGAGGACCCGAAACACGCGGTCGAAGGACGCCATCGCTTGATCGGGGTTCTGCGCATAGGACGGATCAATGTAGATCCGGTACCCTCGCCGCTCGAGACAGCTCAAGTGCCCGATGGACGCCTCCTCCCGGCCGGGCTGGCAGTCATTTACGCAAGCGAACTGTGGCTCCCCGGTGCTGCCTGCGTCGAAAGCATCGTCGGGGGCGCTGAAGTTGTCGCCTGGAGCAGGCGGCTGGACACCGCAGCCGGTCAACAACGTCCACACCGCGATCAGTTGGACCAGCAGGTTAAGAGTGAGACCGCGAGGCTTCCCCATCATCACTGCTCCCCTGCCTCGCCCTCGCAGGGCGACGTGACTGAACGGTCGGTGTGGCCGGTGGGTGGAACGGACAAGCCCCGGTCGGTACTGGTCGTACACCCGCTCATCGGTCGCTGTATAGCCGGGGTGCGAGGAACCCCTCCCAGGCGTGGCGGCGCCGCTGTCCGTTCGGCCGGAGGCAGGGGTCCTGAGTGGATGCAGGCGCGGCGGGCGTCACGCGGCCTTCGGGCATGACGGGGGACCGCGCGAATCACGGTCCACACGCGATGGGAACGCCCGGGCGGCCTACCGCCCCTGCCTGCTCGACGGACGAGCCGAGCGGTGACCGGGGTTGGGCCCGGCGAGGATCATCGGGGCGAGGACGGGCAGGACGGTGAGTGCTACCCGGGCCGCGTCGGGAAAACGGGCGTAGAGCCCGCCGACGAGGAGCAGTCCGAGGAGGAGCAGGATCCCCCTCACCCATGGTAGGAGGCTCGAACGGACGCGCTTGAGCATGGCGGTCTCTCCTTCCGGCGGCGACACGACGGACCTCTCCGACCCTCAGCACCACACCGGGGCCGGCCCCACCGTTCCCATCGACCGCACGTGTCGATTCTTGGGAACGGGTTCCCACGCCCGGTGTGGAATGGTCGAATCGCCCCCCCCTTCGCACGCGGAGATGCACGTGGACAAGCGCCCCGACCTCGACCCCCGGATCGTCGCCTGTGTGGCGGAAGGAAGCGACGCGGCGACGGCGCTTTTCGTCGAGCGCTACCAGCACTTCGTTCACGACGTCATCGGGCACGTGCTCGGCCTGGCCTCCCCGGACATCGACGACGTCGCGCAGGAGACGTTCTGGGCGGCCATCAGGGCGATCCGCGGGGGAAGGTTCGATCTGAACGCGCCGGGCAGACTGAAGGCGTGGCTGGGTCGGATCGCCCAGCGCCGCGCGTTCAACGTGCTTCGTGGACGTCGGCGGCAGGTTCCACAGACGCAACTCGATGCGCGGCTCGAGGATCGCGTGCTGGTCGACGCCGGACCGCAGCCGTACGAGGTTCTCGAGCGGCGAGAGGATCTCTCGCGCCTGCACTTCGCGATGTCGGGCCTCTCCGAGGACCACCGCCGGGCGATCGAAGGGCGCCTGGAGGACCGGCCCGACGCAGAGGTGGCGCTGGAAGCGGGGGTGGATTCGAAGACGATCCGGACGCGATACGCGCGGGCGTTGAAGCGGCTCGCGGCCGAGATGGGGCGCCGTGTCCTCTTGTTTCCCACCTCAATCACACCAATCGAGATGGAGGCGGTGTCCTATGCGAACCTGAACCCGATCTGCGGCGCCCCCACGTACGACATCGTCGTTCTGTTCACGAGCGATGTTTGTACGGGACACCTCGGCAGCAGGAGATGATCATGACGACCGTGAAGTTTCCTCAAAAGTTGCCTGATCTCGCTCGTGTCGAACTCGATGAGGAGACGGCGGAGACTCTCGATGCCATGCAGCCGTGCGTTCGCGTGAGGGGCAACTTCGTCACCCGCGTTCTGGCCGGTCTGCCAAAGCACGCCGTCGCGTCGTCCCCCTACGATGTGGGCGACGAGGGCATCGCCACAGCGATGGGAGACCGTTCGCAACTCGCTGCATCAGCTTTGGCGCACCGCGTCTCGTCGCGTGAGTTCGGAAGTTCGAGCCGTCCTGCCGAAGGACTGTCCGAGGGTCCCTTGATCCCGGTGAGCGAGGAGACAGTCCTCGGGTCACCCCCGCGGGTCCGATCACGTCATCAGTGCTGAAGAGTTCAGCGGCGACGACCGCCGAACGTCCAAAGCGCTTCGGAGGAGCCCGTGCGGGAACTGCCCGATGGGGCACGAACCGCAGGGGCAGTGAGCGAGGTGGTGCAACTCGCAAGAACTACGCTTGAAATGTGCTTGAAGGGGCGGCGATGATGTCGGCCTATGCGGAGATCGGAGCAGGAGCGAGATTCACTCACCGCCCATCACCGCGCCCGAGCCAGACAAAACCATCAGCCCGCGCCGAAGGGAGATTCAAGGGATCTTCCGATCAGGCGGGCCACGGAGCGTCGATCACCGTGAGACGGTGGCGTACGACGTATTCCTCGAACGACCAGCCGAGACCTGCGACGCGATGCACCAGTGCGGCGACATCGTGCCATCGCCGAGGAACCTCCAGCGTGTCCTCGGCCGTGGGCATGGGAAGGAAGCACCTTCCGCCGTCGACGACCACGAGCACATCGCGGTAGACAAGCACGCCGTTGAAGAAGAAGTCGAGGTGCTGACTCATCGCTTGACCTCGGAGGGTCGAGTTGGCCCAAGGCTCGGCGAATATCTCAGTGTGGGGCAGGCCGTACGCCAGCGAGATCGACAGATTCCGCTTGAAGGACAATACAGCGGAGGGAGCGCCCACGGGCGTCTGAAGATAGAGCGGACCGTCTTCACGGTTCCAATCGCTCGGGTTGCTCGTTGCAACTGCGGACATATATTGATCGAGATCCATTGAACGTTCCTCCATAGCACCTGAGTGTTCGCCCGGCTGATCGCTCTTGCCGAGTAGCTTAGCTGGCACACATAGCCTAAACCTCGCTCATGTCGCTCCCGTCGGCATCGAGATCAGTCGAATCGGTGCGATCGGTCCCGCCTGGACCTCTCACGTGGGCTCTACCGTCTGCGGAATCAACGGCGCATGCGGAACATCAAGCGCGAGGAGGCCGATACCTCGCGCCACCCGCAGGAATGCTCCTGCAGGATAGCCTCTGCCGCGGCGCCCCTCCGCCCCGTGCCGCATGAGCACAGTGAATGCCCCAGCATCTAGCGTCGCATCGAGCGACTCGGTGTCCATGTCCCACGCTCTCTTTGTGTCGAGAAGAGGGCGAATGCTCGTATCGTGCAACGCCCAGGGACCTCGGCGCCTGACGAGTTCCTCCAAACGTTGGGGACCCAGACGTTCGGCCGCGAGGTTGAGGTGTGCATTCAGGAGCGCCGTGGCCACAAGCCACTCGGGGATCCCGTCGGCGAGCCGCGCACGGCACCACCCGAGGGCGGGGCTCGCGGAGTTCCTTGTGAGGAGGTCCCCGTAGACCTGACCGATGTTCTCGTAGCGCGCCGTGATCGCCTCGAGCTCCTTGTTGCGCTTCGCGCGGAGTCGGTCAACCAGTGTCATGACTAGATCTCAGCTTGAGGGAATGGGTCATGATGTAGCTGGGCGGTGCGGCGGCGGCGATCGCCCCACGAACTTCGACGAATCGCTGTGGTGCAAACGCTGCGAAAATCGGCTTGGGATCATCGAGCGCCGCACCGATCACTGCCCCGCAGACAATCCCCAACGCATCGTTGAACGTGTCGGTACGGAGATTGGCGTATGCATTCGCGAGCTTTTCGCGAGAGACTACCACCTGAAAGGAACCATCTGATCGCTGTTCATACTTGAAGCCCCTACCCCCGATCGTACCGTACACGATCTCGATGTGGATCTCGTCGTCGATCACGCAGAGGCGGTGCTCTGAACCGAGCGTGAGCCACGCCTCGAACTGGGCGGCGATGTCGACCGCGACTCCGAGAGCATGTTCGTCGTTGGGCGCCGTGATCGAGAGCGTTGAGGTTCCCAGCGCGTGCGGCCACGCGGCCTTGAGGACGCGGACTGCGGCGCTCTCGTCGACCGGAGGAGGGGTGAAGGCGAAGGGACCATCGCGAGTCTTGCTGCGCAGCGCGCGCAGCTCATCACGTTGTGGCAAGGACAGTTCGGGGTCATCGAGCCAGCGCTCGAAGGCGTCGTCGGTCGCGAGAGTGATCTCTTCATAGGTCAAGGCCGCGCTGGGAAAGATCTTCCGTGCCTCGTAGAGCAACACGTCATGCACAGCCGGGGAAACGCGGCTCAGCCCGTTCAGGAGGACCGGCACCGCCCCCTGAACAAAGGTCGCCATCTCGATTACAGGTTCGACGCGAGCCATCGCACACGCACCATAGTAGTAGCGGAGCAGGTGGAAGCACTCCCGCCACCAGCCGGCACTCGCGGCGCAGTTGTAGAGGCCGAGAAAGATCTGGTGAACGAGGTCCAGGTCCCGGTGCCGCGGGTCGTTGGTGGCGACGTGCCACGTTTGAAGGAGTGCTGCCCGGGCTGCCCACGGCCGTTCGAGGCTCTGGAAACAGTTCGCGATGAAGAGGCCCATGAGCACAAAGCCCCGCTGATAGTTGGGCGAGAACCAGGCCGATTGAGCCTTGGCCGCGAAGCGCACGGCTTCGGCGAAGCGCTTGTTGCGGGCAAGTGCCACAGCTCGGTCCCGGCTCACCACGGCGAGCGCGAGGTCCCCCTTGCGCTCACGCACGATCGCGCTCGCGATCTCATACGTCGTCTCGAACGACTCCTCGCCCGCGCAGACGGCGGAGGCGGCCGCCAGGGACTCTGCCCAGTGCTCGAGCGGTACTCCGATGACGTTCCGGTAGGTCGAGAGGTGCGCCGCGAGCGCCTGGAAGTGGGAGGCACGCCCCTGCTCGTCCCGCGCGCGAGCCGCGTCGAGCGAGTCGATAAGCAACGCCGCGTCCGCCGCGTGGCCCTGGCTCGCGATGCCATAGGCCCTCCCGGGCGCCTGCCGACACCACTCGCGGAGGCGCGAGCAGGCCTCGACCCAACGGGGTTCCTTGTGCCGGGTCGCGGTCAGGTGGAGGAGTAGGTTGGCTGCCCCGCGCGCGTGGTAGGGGACGTTCGTTGCGAAGACCATGGTGATGTACTGCTCGACGCCGTTGAGCATCTCCGTGTGGAGTGTCGGGTCTCGGACGAGGGCGCGCAGGTAGGCGTACGCAACCTCCATCACTGCCGGTCCAGCGGGCGCCGCAATCGCTCGCGCCCAGGCGAGTCGGTACCATTCGAGCGCACGGGCGTAGGTCGAGTCGTATCGAGCGAGGATGCCCGCGAGGGACTTCACGTCGCGGAAGAAGTGTTCCGATCGCTCCGTCGAGCGGTTGAAGTACTGGAGATTCTTTTCCAAGCGAGCGACTTCCTCTGCCTCATCGTCCGTCATCCCCGCGGCCGAGAGCCCGGCGATCTTCTGGGCGAATGCCTCCAGCTCGGGGTCCGCCGCGGGCGGGGCGCCGAGGTGGAGCACCGCGAGATGGTAGTCCGTGCTGAGCAGGTGGCGCTCGATCCAGGAACCATCGAGGATCTCGACCTCGACCTTGAACTGTTTCGCCAGGGCCCTCTCCGTCTCGATCTTGACCCTCTCGGGGTGGATCCTGCAGGTCGTCACGAAGACAACTCGCGAAGGGGCGAGGCGGTTCGCCCGAATCGTCATGAGGTCCGACTCGAGCTTCGGCTTCCACTTCTTCTCGATTGAGAACGCGAAGATCCACCGCTCGTCGACCTCGGGTGGGGTCTCGTACAGCCGGAACAACGGCTCCTGGTCGATCAGCGTCTTCGTCGTTCGTGCATCGACACCGAGATCGCCGCCCGAGGACGGCGGCGTGGCGGGCTTGATGTTCGGCGCCTTTCGCCGGTGCACCAGCGCGACCGCGAGCTGTTCGAAGCGGCCCCCTCCCCCGGGTTCCTCATTCAGTTGCTCCAGAAGGCACCGGAGCCAGGGACCGCTGATCGGCGCCGTGGGATTGAGCGCCGGACCCTTCTGGGCGATCGAAGGCTTCGCGTTCTTGGAGCTGCTGCCAGTCATCGCTCGATCTACGCGCAGGAACGACCGACAAAGCAAGACCCCAGCGGTTGCATCGGGACATTCCCTGGCACCACAGAGTCGCAGAGGCCTTCCGCGGGTGGGGCGATGGGTTACGGGACGAGCGACGTACGCACGACCCTTAGTGGGGCGGGAGCTGTAAGCTGCAGCTGATGCCCACGAAGAGTTGGAAACAGCGCCAGGCCGAACAGAAGGCTGATGCATCTCCATCGAAGAGTGCCGGGATGGCCGTTGGGCGGCCGTCACGAACGCCGAGAGAGTGCGTGTGGGAAGTGAAGTTCGCGGACTGATCTGGCAGTCCCCTCGTGGGGATCGGACCGGGCTGTGGGATGACAGCGCGGGGCGTGCCGCTGGGGCAGGCGTCTTGGTACCTGACGGAGTCGAGGACCGCATGCCCATGTCGGGGCGCATCCCGAGCGCCATGTCGATCCGCGGCCGGTGGCGGAGCCTCCTGCCCTGTCTCACCGCGTTCCTTTACCTCCGGAACGCCGACGCCTTCCGTTGACCCCCTGCCGTCGGAGCGCGCATGGCGGCGCGGCGCCCTCTCGGGCACGATCGGCCGATGTCGACCTCCGTGCGCTCACGCCCGCGCCTCGCGCCTGCCGCCGGTGGCCGCGGTCCTCCGACGCTGCCAATGCCCCCCTCGCTGCGGCGATCCGCCCACCTCCGGGCCTCGCGGTGCGAGCTCGTCGCGCTGGTGCGCGCTGAAGCGGACGGTGCCTCGCCGTCGCACAACAGGCCGTCCGGTGCTAGCCGACCAGACCCGGCATGTTCGACGAGCGCGACGACCCGATGCCGCCCCTCTCCTACAGCGACGAGGCGCGATTCATCTCGGAGACCACTAACATCCTCGAGGACGAGACCACCCTCATCCTCGCGAGCGCCCGCGCCTACGAGGCCGAGATCGGTATCATCGACGCGAGCGCCGTCGACGACTACCGCACGTGGCGCGTCGCCTGGCTCACCCGCGCCGCGCGGCCGCGCATGGTGAAGGTCGACGGGAAGCTCGTCGTGTACTCATTCTCGGAGGCGCTCCCGCGGGAGCGGGAGTCGTCATGAAGGCCGTAGCAGAGGCGGGGAGGGGGCGAGCGATGGGGGAGGCAGACGGCGGTGGGCGGAGCGGGCTCCCGGCGGACGACGCCGTGCGCGCGAGCGTCGCGCAGCTTGAGGCGCTCGGACTGGGGAAGAGCGCGGTCTACGAGCGGTCGACGACGAGCGCCGTGACGACGTCCTGGGGCGTCCGCTGGGACGAGGAGAACATCGCCCGCGATCTCCTCCAGAACTTCTACGACGCCAACCGTGGGGAGCTCGGGCGGGTCACGATCGACGCGGGCGGCGAGGTCGTGCGTGTCGCGGGGCCGGCCGCCCACGATCTGGAGCAGCTCTTCTACCTGGGGAGCGAGAAGGACCCGGCCGCCAACGTCGGGCAGTACGGCGAAGGCTTCAAGGCCGCAGCGATGTGTCTCGTCCGCGACTTTGGCATTCACCCGGTGGCCCGCTCGGGCGACCGGGCCGTCTGCATCCGGCTCTCGGCGGAGTCCGTCGCGAAGACGAAGCTCCGCCCCCTCGTCTACGACTGGTTCAAGGTGGCGAAGTCCTTCTCGGGGACCGAGCTCATCCTCCCACACACCTCGCCGAAGCTCCGCGCGGCGATGCAGACCGGGCTCTCGCACTTCCTCTACGAGGGCAATCCGCTCGTGGGGAGGAAGCGCTGGGAGTCCTACGACGGTGCCTTCGCGCTCTACGACTCGCCCGAGCGTGGCGGGGGCGCCATCTTCTACCGCAACCTCCGGCGGGCCGTCGTCCCGGACATCCCGGTCGTCCTCGTCATCGACAAGTCGTACGCGCGGATCGAGAAGCTCATCCAGAGCGACCGGGACCGCAACGCGTTCGGGGAGAAGCTGATCAAGATCTTCTACGAGATCTTCGCTCGGAGCGCGCTCAAGGGCGTGCGCGACGCGCAGCAGATCATCGTCGAGGCGGCGCGCCCGGTCTGGTCCCGCGGCCACGCCCTGCTCGCAGCCATCTCGGAGGCGGGCCGGTTCTGGAACGCGTGGCCCGAGGCCACGGCGCGCAAGGTCTTCGGCGACCGCTTCTACGCCCGCGCGCACCCGAACAACGCCTCGGAGCACCTGCGCTTCGAGGCGGTCGAGAAGCGCTGGCAGGGGGAGGGACGGGAACCGCTCCCCGGGTACTTCGCGCAGTTCGGTGTCGCGAACGCGCGGGCACACCTGGAGAAGGCGGAGCAGACGAACCTCGAAGAGAGCCGCCGGGCGCCAACGAGCGCGGAGCGGGAGGCCATCGACCTCCTCGTGCTCGTGCTGCGGGACCTTGCCCCGGAGGTGCACGCCATCTTCGCCAAGGACCGCACGACATACCTCGTCGCGCAGACCGACGAGGTGCTGGGCGCGCTCAAGAAGGGGCGGAGCTACCGTTCGCGCGAGGTGTTCCTCGCCGAGCGTCTTTTCGAGGGCGACTTCGCGCTCGCACTCGCAACGTTCCTCCACGAGCACGCGCACGTGTTCGGGCACGACGGCGACCGGGGCTTCACCGACGCGCTCACCGAGATCCTGGAGACGGTCGTGCGCGCGCGGAGCTCGCTCGACAGGGTCGAGCGGCGCTGGGCGAAGGCGCGCGCCCGGGTGTTGGACGAGCGCGAGCGGGAGGGGCGCCGCACCACGTCGGAGCCCGTCCTGCGGGAGCGCCTCGGGGCGCTCGACGAGATGCAGCTGCGTGCGCTGCTCGAACGGATTCCCGCGGTCGTCGTGGAGCGAGTGCTGGATGACGCCCCTTCGCACGACGACGAGTGAGGGACGGGTCGCGCGCCACCTCAACGAGGAGGGTCCTCAGGCTGGGGCGGGCGGAGCGACGGCGGGTGGTGAGGGGATCGACGAGGCGCTTGAGGCGAGGTGCGAGGTTGTTTACGATCGGTTCGTTCAGGGAGGGGATCCGGGCATGAAAACGGCGCTCTTCGTCGACTTTGACAACATCTTCCTTTCGCTCCGGAACGAGGTCGGGGAGGCGGTCGCGCTCCGCTTCGCGAACGACCCCGGCCGCTGGATCAAGTGGCTCGAATCGACGACCCTCCGGCACGACAACGAAGAGGGAACCCACCGCAAGCGCCGGACGCTCATCCGCAACTGCTATCTGAACCCCGGCCCGCACGGGCGTTTCCGGTCGGCGTTCACGTCGTCCGCCTTCCGGGTGATCGATTGCCCGAGCGTCACGATGCAGGGGAAGAACAGCGCCGACATCCACATGGTGATGGACATTCTCGACACCCTCACGAACGTGACCCACATCGACGAGTTCATCATCTTCTCCGGCGACGCCGACTTCCGCCCGGTCCTCCTTCGGCTCCGGGCCTACGACCGCCGCACCGTGATCCTCACCGTCGGGCCGAGCTCCGCGGCCTTCGAGGGAGCGAGCGACTACGTCATCCGTTCCGATGACTTCATCGAGAAGGGGCTCGGCTGCGCGGCGTCAGCTTCCTCCGCGGCGCTTCCCGTCCCAGGACCTCGGCCCATCACCATCAGATCCGCCGCGGCCGAGGTTCCGCCTTCCCGTACCCCCCGTATCGACGGCGCGCTGTCTGCCCCTTCTGGAGGCAATGTTCAGACGGCGGAACCGCAAACTTCGGGCGTTTCTGTGCTTCGAGACAGGGTAGCCGACGAGATCCGCGAGATCGTGTCTCGTTCGCCGCAGCCGGTCGCGCTCGCGCGCCTCGCCCAGCTCCTCGATCGGGCCATGGGCGAAGGCCTCCGCGACTCGAACTGGCTCGGCTTCGGGGGCTGCAAGCGGTGTGTCGAGAACTTCACGGAGCTCGGCTTCATCGTCACAAGTACGTCGGGCGGTTTCGTCTACGACCCCGCCCGGCACGATCCGCCGCCGGCGATCAAGGAGGAGACTGCCGCATCAAGCGTGATCGAGCGCGTGTCACGGCAGACCGGTGCACCTCGGAAGACAACGGTCGAGTACACCTGTGCATTTGAGGCGATCGACGCGGTACTCTGGAGCGCCCCGTACCAGATCATCGAGACTTCGAGGGCCGTGCGCGACGCGTGTACGGAGCGCGGGCACGCGATGTCCCGGAGCGACGTGAGCTTCATCCTGAAAGGGATCTGGTATCGCCGCGCGTCGCTGCTTACGGGAGACGCGGGCTTGCGGGACGCCAGGCGGCTTGCGAGTGCGTTCTGCGAGAATGTGCTCCAGCTCTCGGACAACATGGGCCTTGACCTCGGCAACGCCGAGCGCGCCGAGGTTGCCACGTGGATCATGGGCGACACCGAGGTGACGTCCACTGAGGAGGACGAGTCGGCAACGTCTGCGGAGTGAACTCACCGATGCACCATCGAACCTCAACCCCGCGCATGCTCGATGTCCATGCCGCCGCGCCCTGCTTCGGCCGCTCCTGGATCCAGGCGCGGAGCAGTGCGACGGTGGGAGCATTGATCGGGAGCTCGCGGATCGATCCGCCCTTCCCCTTGAGCCGCAGGAGGGTTCCGCCCGCGAGGTCCACCTGGTCGACGGTGAGCCCGGTGAGCTCGTGGACACGCAAGCCCGTCTGGGTGGACACCGCGAGCATGGCCGGACGCCGTTGGCGTCGGTCGAGAGCACCAGCAGGGTCCTGTCGGCGACGGCGTCGTAGGTCGGATGCTCGCGCTCCGCGTAGGTAGAAGGTGTCGAGGTCCCGGGCCAGCACCCGTGGTAGTTGGCCACCGCCGTCTGGTCGGACCAGCGGCGGAGCCCGTCCGGCACCATCGACGCCGTCGCGAGGTTCACCTCGACCGACCAGCCCGCGTTGCCATCGGGTTCGAGCCGCCGCGCGG
>Ga0066410_1000221_pt1 | contig 19363 bp, 9 predicted proteins | sample LakWasMet14_LOW5_2_FD_59497 | JGI IMG/M metagenome (GOLD analysis project Ga0066410, IMG submission 59497) | Freshwater sediment methanotrophic microbial communities from Lake Washington under simulated oxygen tension - Sediment Metagenome 14_LOW5 | ecosystem: Environmental > Aquatic > Freshwater...
TTTAGTCTGGTTTTTCAAGCTTTGAAGTAGATTAGGATTGCTGACGTTGCCTTCTCCAGTCGATTGATGACAGCTTCCGCAAGCTTCTGTTCTGTAAATGTTCCAGCCATTGAGAGTAGCTTTATCGACACGGTTCCCTTCGACCTTATAAAGGGGCTGTGCAAAGACATGCTGGATGGGGAATAATACAAAAGCGCCAATCATAATAGCGACCGGTATAATTTTGTTTTTACTACGAAATATTTTGTTCATGGTTACCTCTCTTAAATCATAATCAGTCTTATTAATCTCCCGGTTGAATAAACTTTGTCCACTCATCCATCGTTGTTACCGGATGGATAGCCCCTTGCTGCGTGGGGATAAGGGGTACAAAGAACTCAAGCATGCTCTGGTAGTCTTTAGCCTGCACGATGATGTAGTAGACATGCTCTGTTGCTCCAACATAGGCCCCATGAATCTTGACTCATTTTTTTGCGGCTTCCTCGCGTTTAGCCCAGAAGTCAATGAGCATTTGAGCACCTTCTTTACTCCTGCCTGGACAATTTTCCGGGGCATGGGTCCAGTGGGCAACAAAGAACATTCCATCGTTTCGGATTTTTTTCCCTGCTACCGTCATTTCATCAGCCATTTTCGTCTCCTTAAGTTGATGGTTGCGTGATGATACGGAGACATTAATTGTCAACCCATTCAATAGCTGTCTATCAAGCAGAGATTTATTTCTCCGTGCTTGTTAATTCAAACGCTTATAGTCATATAAGGCAAACGATACTTTTTGGACATTAGTATCGGCATATCCGATATTAAACGATAGACATTGATCAGATTAGAAGATGGCCTTTATCATGAAGATTGAGAAGCCCTTCGCCATTTCCAAGGTGATGGAGGGAGGCATGGCGAGCTCTGCCCGGTTGACGACGGCATCAATCAGGACAGGGCCGTCATGCGCGAACGCGGCAGCGATTCCGGCATCGACATCGCCCACGTCTTCGAGTCTGATTCCCCGTATGCTGGCGGCCTCGGCCATGGCCGCGAAGTTCGGATTCAGGAGCTCTGTACCGAAATCGAGGAACCCCAGATGGGTCAAAATGAACATAGGAGGGAAGAAAAATAAGGTCGGTAAATGACAAATTTACTTCATATGATTCAGCAGAGAGAAGCCGGTTTCATTTCTCAGCAAACAAAGAGAGAAACGATCTCGACCAATTCACTTGCCATTGAGATTTCTTTTTTAATACTGCCTGTGTGATTTTGGTAAGAAAATTATCGTATTTAGTGATCGGCAAGATAAGTTCTTTGCCCCTTTGGTTATGTATATGGCTGCCTTACAGCGTAGACCAGTCATCCCCACGCATTCACTGATCATCAGCTTGGAGTCGGTTTTTGCCTGTCGATTGAATGACGAAATCCGGCCATCAAGAGACAGTAGACAATTTCAGTGAACGGCTGGTTAGCCTTGAAAAGCAGTCATTCAGAGACCGTCAGTGATGGGCATCCACAGTCATACCCAAAGCTGATTGTCGAATATTAATTTTTGAACTCAGACAATGTTTAAAACCTCAGGACAGACAAAAGCGTAGTTTTGAGCGGGTAGCTGGAACACCGCCCTGTTAGCACCAAAAAAGGCCACGGAGCCTGAAAGAATAAAACTTAAGTCTCGCTGCGATCGGTGCGTCTCTTTGAGCAATTAATTCGGCGCTGCTTTTAAAGACCATTTACTATCGCTTTAATTTGTCTTAGCCGTCTTAATCAAACGATCCAGAACATCTGGAACAAAGCGTTCTGCAAAGCCAGAAATAAAGCACAAGATAAAAAGCTTTGCGGTTTGGGCCGGATCATTCGGGACACAAAGAAGTTTTGTAAAAAAGTCAGAAGAAGGCATTTGCTTACAAGATTCGTTTTCACCGAACCGAGGGAGAAGCTCAAGAACATTTATAAGTTGAGAACGGGCTAAAAAATAGACAAGCACTGAAAATACAGCGCCACTGAAAACCAGAGATACAATATAAGATATCGACATCCCTTGGCTTATGTCTGTTGTATCAAGCGCAGTGTCAGTAAAATTTGTCGTTACAGTTGATGCGTATTCAATGCGCTGCACAAGGCTTACAACGGCACCCGCCATTCCGAAATACATGGATAGAAGTATTAACTTCCATCCACCATTATCTGAATCTTTCGTAAAATAAAATGTACACGAACCCAGCACCAGCAAACCGAGCAATATCCATATTGGAATTTTCTTTTTTTGGTTTATTGCTGAATTACGTTGTACTCTATAAAAATTTTGCCTTTGCATCTGTCTGGCTATGTTTACAATATCTTCTTTAAGTAAGAGATAATTATCATCACTTAAAGACTGTTTTAGTGATATGTCATTAATCCCATCAGGTAAACCAGATATATAAGTATTAAACACAGTCTCGCTAGCCTGTAGCCGAAACTTCTCTCGTACGATCCAGACACGACGCTGAAGGTTTTCTTTAGATAAAGTCCTGAGTATAAATAATTCCATTGACCATAACTGAGATAAATCAAAAGTGCTAAAGTCTGGATTTTCTTCGTTGAGTTTGTAAGCAGCAATAAAATCCTTTTTATTGTCGGGGGATAGAAGCATAAAGTCAGCTTTTAGAGACTGAGCAAGATCGTTAAGATGTTTTTTTGAAAAGTCCACAATGGTGTCCCTCTGAGAATTGAAAGCTAAGTCTTGTGCTACTCCACTAAATGTCTAACTATTACAACAGAACCTATCTAGTGCGAGCGAAGCCACGTACGCAGATAATAGCGGACACAAGATGCACGCGGGCGGAAAAGGCAATCATCGCCAAGTCATTTTTCTCAACTAAAATCGATCTGATGGTCAGTCTTTTCCATCCAACGAGTCAAACCGCAGCCCACTCGAGCCTTCCCCGCGCCCAACATCTTTACGGCGACCTACCCATATATGAGATGAGCCGTCAATCCATCGAGTGAACTGATAGCTACGTCTAACACGAACGCCTTCGCGCGGCACTTCCTCTTCGAACAGCGAAAGTTCATGTCCGGGTTCCAGAATGCGTCCCAGTGCATGAATAATCTCCGGTGAGCCATCTGTCTTTAGCACCGCACCGCGCTTGAGGCGAAGCCCCTGCTCCGTACGCACGGGCAGTAAAGGAATCCAGTAATCGGGAATTTCCGTCGTCAGCCGGTAACGCAGTGTCTCAGGCGTTGTCGATGGCTGTCGAGGTGATTCCTGTTCGCGCCGCCGTTGCTGTTCCAGATAAATTTCAAATCGGTTAATCGGTCGTTCCGCAGGGCTTTCAATCAAACGTTCAACTGCCCAGGCCAGATTCGCCATCTCATCGCGCAGGAACAGCACCTCTTCAATGGGCTGGCTCTCCAAACTCTTGAGCAACGACGGAGACAAAAAAAACAGATTCGAAGCGGGTGCCTTGATTCCGCTTTCTCGCGTATAGGAAAGCTCGAACATTCGCCATCTAGAATGAGGCTCACCCAATTCGCTGGAGGGTTTGATCAGTGTACGGACGCCGAACGTATCCGTGATAACCAGTGAACGTGTCCGATAGAGCGACCCAACATCCAGTTCGATGGGGATGACAAACCAGTCATTACCATACGCTACCGCAAATTCGACCAGCAGCATGCGCGCTAAATCGGTCGGCCCGGCGTCCACCGAACCGAAATCCACCTGCGCGTCTTCGAATTCCCAGAATCGGGATGCCGGCATTCCTCGAAAGCTGGCCGGAGCCGGAATGGCTGTACGCGTAATGTCTGAAAAAGCATTGTTTGTCGCCGTTCCGAGCGTCACTTCAGGATTCACGTCGAAGGCGTGCCAATCCATATGCCCTTCAAAATATTCCTGTGCCGTCAATACGCGTTCGCCATCGCTGAGCCGCGCTCCAACCGAAAAAGCGTACTCCATACGTTCCGATGACCATGACGGATTGGCTGTTTCAGGCTCACTGAAAAATGTCTCAAACCATTGCAACCAGAGCCTTGCGGACTCCTTAACTTCTGCCAGATCGGCAGTATCAATTTGCAATGCGGGCGGAATGACGATTTCATTCCCGCTGGCTGGACGGAACACTGCATAAAGCCGCCGACCATCGGGAACACGTGAGGCCATCAAGTCACAGAAACTGAGACTGTCGCGGTCGAGCAGGGCACGTTGGTCTATCGTCAATACAGGAAATGGATATTCACGAATGAATGCGTTGGAGTAGGTACGTGACAGGGGTTGCTGTGCCAGCATGCGCAAGAAGTGCTGGCCAGCCTCTGCGGCCAGCCGAAGTTTTTCCGGATGTGAGGGCAGATCAATTACCGGACGAATGGTTTCTCGCTCAACCAATGCTTCGAGTGGTATGCGGCTACTGTCATAGCCAGGAGCGTTGACTCTGGTGTTTGGTGGAATGGCCCCTGAATGATAGCAAGTCAATCGCGCCGCTTCGCCATGCCAGCGCGCCATTATCGGCGAGCCGTTGTCTTCCCCCTGAAACTCGCCAAGCTGCCATTGCCTCGCCAACATCCAGAGCGGATCATAAATTCTGGCCTGTAAACTGGTGTTCATTTCGGCGTTGCGGCTATGTGGCTCCAACCGCATCCAACTGGTGATCGATGGCATGATTACCTCTACTTGATCGTTGTGAAATCAGTTGAAACCGCATCACCGGCGGTGTTGTATGCAAAATATAACGCGGGCAGGTAATGTCCGACTTCGCCCAGTGCGTCGGGATCAACGGCGCGGACCCTGGCCAGATCGAGTGTTTCCAGCAACACCTTCTGTAATGACCAGACCGTCCATGGCGATTCGATTTCTGGCGGCACGGCGACCAAAACCGTTTGCGGTGGGGCGGCATTGGGCTGGTCATACTGCAATGCGATGCCGGTGGTTTCGGTCGAGTTTGGCACGACTTCGACCCATTCGTCGATGAGTAGCCCGGCCAGCGGCCGGTGCACGTCAACCGCCGCACTGGATTGTATGGTGATGGAAAGTTTGCCGCCCGAAAGAGACTGCCCGGCTTTGAGCGGTAAGCCGACCCAGCGGTCGTTTTCCCCGTACGGAAGCTGAGCGATAGTCAGTTTGAGTTTTTCGCCGGCGTTGAGCGCCTCGGAATAATTGAGTGCAGCATTGAGCCGAGCCATGCCATCGCGAACGCGTGCCATGCGTTGAAACCAAGTCACTGCTGCCAACGGATCGCTGTCTTGAAGCTTGCCGCTATCAGCCAGTGCCTTCTCAAGCTCTTCAGAATTTTGCGCCATAAAGCGCGGTAGTACGACGAACGCTTTGCCAAAGACAATACGCAGCCGCGCCAGTGCATAATTACATCTGTCTTCTTTCGGCGCCGTATCGTTAAACCCTTTGGCCAACTTTTTGAGCTGGTCGACACGCTGCACGAGTTCCTTTTGGATTGAGCCAGCCTGAGTGAGAAGCGTTTGTCGGTCTGTGGGTGAATCGCCTGCGGCGGAAAGCGGCACAGCGCCGGCCACACCGAAACCTGCGGCACGCAAAATCAATTCCCGCAGTACCTTGAGGTCGGCCGAATCGGGATTTGCGAGTTGCGACTTGAAATTATCCGACATCTGCCGCAGGATTTGATCAGCATTGCCTGCGCGCTGCACTAGCTCAACATCGTCTACACTGAAAGCCGTGCTTCGCTCCGGTAAGTTTAAATCGTTGGCGTCGATTCCGCGCGCACCAGTAACCAATTTACGCACAGTGCGCAGCAATTCGCTAAATTCGCCGTAACTCAGCTCACTGGCCTGCCATTCTGGCTTGCGGTTGGGATTGATGCGCAGAAGCGAGCCGGGCGGGAAGCCGTTTGGGCTCAGCATGATCGCGTAAAAAATGCGTTGTTCGATTTCCGCTTGCTGTCCGTCTTGTCCGCCTTCAACGGCATAAATGAAATCTAGCGGCGCAATCGGTATCAATTTGCGAAGTGGAAAGTCTTTCATCTCTACGACCGCCCCGTTCGTCGGGTCAAGGCGCTCAACCACGCAGTGCACATTGTTCGGATTGCCGAGCAGTTTAGCTACCCAAGCGTTCACTTGCGGCTCTGCACTGGCGCGAAAAGGGCTACTGTTAGATACCCATTCAGGTGAAAGCACTGGGTCGCCGCTGAACAACGTTACCAGCCGGTGCGTCAGCGCGATACCGGTACGCGGCGTCCGCACGACTTCCAGTTCGGGTGGGGGTGTTTCGCCGCCGGAGATGGATTCCACGGTGTTGGCAGCGCGCAGCGGGTTTCCACGTACGACTTGATAAACGCTCTCGGCCATTAGGGCATCGCTGACGGCGTCGACGGCATCGGCCAGAGAGTTTAGCTCGAATTCCAGGGTATCCCCTGCGTTTGTCCAGTCGGGTTCATTTGTTAACTGATCAAACAGGAACGAGAGCGGGTCATCATCTGATTTCTTAGCCAACTGCCAACGACGAGAAAGCTCCAATCCGTCCACAACGTTGTTAGCGGCGATGTTTTCGACTGCTTCGTTTGTTTGTTCTAACTTTCTGGCCACCAGCGGCGCAAGCTCTCGGAAGGGTGCGATGAACTGCGTTAGCCGAGGTTCTCGTGCTTCCTGCAAGCGGCGCTCGAACCGGTAACCCAGCAGGGCACCGAGCGGTTGCCCTTGCCGCACACCGTCAAGCAGCCATGCAGCCAGACGTACGCGCTCAGACGATAGATCGATAGCAAGCGGACCATCGGGCTGATCATCGGCATGGGCCAAGTGACCACTGCGCAAGATCGCTACGGTGGAAGCCTGCGTCAGAGACGGAGTATGAACAAAGCCGGGATTGTTAGCCGAGTAAAAAACGGGTTCTGGGTCGTCGGGCGGCGGCGGGACTTGAATTTGCCCCTGTGCCGGACTCAGATTCATTACCCAGCCGTATCCCCCGAACAGCACACCTGTCGGATTTGTTTTGCGTATCTCGGCCAACCGCTTGGTCGCCAACGACGTGATCCACGCATCCAGCCGATGCGAGCAGAGATCAAGCGTGCCGGTCAGCAATTGCTCGAGTCTGGCAACGCTGAGCGACTGCAGATGCCCCAGGCCGTCCCGGAAATCGCTCAGCGGCTTCAGGTCGGGCTCTCTCGCTACATCGGGTTCGCCCGTAGGTATGAAACCAAGCAGATACTTTCCAACCGTCATCGGCTCCGTCACGCCCGCTACGTTAATCTCTCTTCCCATTTGTTCCCAGATAGTCTGCATCGGCGGTTCTTGTTTTACATGCACCAGTTCCAGCTCGCGCCGCTGAGCCGGGTCCAACAATCCGCGTTTGATCAGCAGCCGTGACGCGGCAGCAACATACTCCAGAAGCATCGAATGACGCAGTAACAGGTAAAGCAGGGCACGCGGTGGCGGTTGCTGAACCGTTTCGTGGCGAATCGACTCGAGATCGCGCGCCGCGATCAAGGACTCGATGTAGTTCGGCGAGAGAAACAGGCTTTGATCGGTTTGCACTAATGCGCCTCGGAGCTTCGCGACGGGTGGTGAAAACACCCCGCGCGCCAGCCTCGGCTGCCACGTCACGTCGAGTGTTTGCAATACCGTGGTCGTCAGCCGTTTCTGTGTAGCCCACCACTCCGAGACGGATCTCAGTTTGTTTCTACGCATCCTCTCAAACGCAATCCGCTCTTGTGGGGTCTCCCATTCGGTTGGAATGATCCAGACATCTTCCAGGAACTCGGCGCTCAAGAACACGAACAGGTGATCCAGATATTGCCGTCCCATCAGGTGCCGCATCGAGTAACTGGACGACAGTCCGTCCATACTCAGGACTTCGGCCAAGTCCTGGTCGATACCCTTCTCCTGTTCAGTATCATTGCTACGGCCTAGGCGCGGTACTTCTGACACATTGCGCCGCCACAGGTCGCGCAGCCGGATCAAAAAATCACGCAATACTAAATCCCGCTTGGACAGGATCTCCTGGCCGGCTTGCGGCTTCCAGGCGTCGAGCGAGGTGACAGGCAGAACACCATACGGCTGCTTGCCAATACGAATTGCTGGTAGCGGTCCGCTTGCTCGCACATAATCAATAAAATGGCTGCGGATCCAGGTGATGTCTTCATCTGTCAATGGGCTCTCACTGATTTCGCCTACACCGAGCATTTGCAACAAGAAATAGCCCCAGGTGGCTTGCCACAAGGCTGTGTTCATGTTTCGGGCATCCAGTTGCTCTTTTGCTGTTGCATTGGGGATGTGTGCAAAAATCGATTCAGTATTCGATAGTCCGAATGCTGACGTCAGCAAATCGGCATTCGATCCATCGCCCGGTTGAAATGGCGGTGTGGTACGTTCTGCCAGATAGCTCGCTTCATGGCCGGGATCCTTCGAGCTGAAACCGGATGGCGCATCCGGCGTGTTGTTGGAAGGCGTGCCTTGGTTCACGAAGCTCAGCCCGTCGGAATAATGATGCGCATTAAACAATTCCGCTAGTCGTTGCGCCCCATCTGTAATTTCACCAGGCTTGTCCTTAATGCCCATTACTAACAGGACATCCAGGCCTGCTGAGGTATCTTCTTTAGTCAGTGTGGCGCGAATCCCCATCCCGACTTCCTCTGCTTTGTCGAAATCCATCATCCATTTCATGCCTTCGTCAATGCCTGTTTGATCGACGTTGGCCGATTGAGAGGGGTTGGGGCCAGTGGCTAGTATGTCTGGAATCTCCTTACCCTTGACATTCACGACCAGCCGCCTATTTTTGTAACCCAGCGCGATCCACTGATTCGGCATTACGCGTGTTTCTGGTGCGCGGGTCCAGGCATCATCCTTTTCCGCTGGAGACGGAAAACGTATTGGTTTTGGTAATGGCTGATCGTCGGCAATAGGACTCTCTGGATGGTCTTCTTCCAGATTCAATGGCTTGAGCACGTGAGAGATCCATGCGGCGCGCGATGGATCGAACCGATCCGCCAATTGCCGCCAGGCAGCTTTTCTGCGCTCTTCATCGTCGCCCGCACGCCAGGTCTGTTCCCAGAAGTGCTGGCCCCAGGTCAGTTCGTCAGCGGTAAGCCCGGTTTCATGCGTATCAATGTGTATCTTGTCGGGATAGACGCGCACACGCAGCTCGGAGCTACCATCTGCCTTTAAAAAGAATCGCGTCTCCAGTCGTACCGGAAACATGACAATCGGGAGGGCAGGGCCAGAGGAAAGCGGCATTGCCACATCGGGTGTGTTCGGGATATTAGGAATGTCAGGGTTGGCGGTATTCATGTGTTGAATCTAGTCCTGTTTAATCATTTCGCTTGCGTGAATGGCGATGCGCACCGGGCGTTGCAGCGTGATATAGGCCTGATGAGCGGAGTTCCTGCCCCACTTTGCCTTGTCACTGTTCGACAGTGCACGAATGTCGGGCGGTAAGGTTTCCGGCTGCATGGGATTAATCAGAACATGCGACAGCGCTTTCAATTCCGCTTCGGCATCGGTCAGGGTCAGATGCCGCCAGCTCAGATTGTTCCAGGTTGTGAGCGGAGGCCGCGGGTCATCGAAATTTGCCTCATCCATTCCAAAGCGTGGTTCGGTAGGCTGTTCTTGAATGACGAAAAACCAGCCGGGGTCGGCGATGGCATCCTCCTTCCTCAGACCAAATCCCAGAAAAGTGACATCGGGCTTCAGCGTGCCGCGAAAGAGTGGATGACGTTCATGGCCCGGGCCGGATAACAGATCGAGCTGTCCATCTGCTCGTTTCTCCGCCTCCACAGCGTAGATAACGGAGTTCGGATACCGGCGTAATAACTCACTGCGAATGAGCAGCACCAATTGTTCGCCGGCGCTAGCGTTATCGCCGAGTTTGCTGTCATCCCAGAGATTGATAGGTTGAATATCCCCCTGAGTATTGTCGGTCAAAGTATCCCAGAACTGCCGGAAATAAGTGCCGCGCTGACCCGTTGGATATCCTCGCCACAGTAGTTCGCGGCTCATTTCGGCGTTCAGTCCGACCAGGAACGATTCGATGAATTTCGGGTTGGTCTCGAGCAGCGTGACGGTGTTCGACGGTATGTGCTCCAAACCGGGAAAGAGAAAATCCTGCGACAGATCCCGCAGAGCCTCATACATGGGTTGCGGGAAGTCGGGTGCGTCCATAATCGGCTCAAGCGGATCATTACGTGGTTCGGCACCGCCGGTGGTTAAGAGCGAAGCCTTTATCCGCATGTCGATGGTCTTTTCGGGATTGACGCTTTGCAGCAGCGCGTCTTGGGTATCGGGCAAATTGATGGGCGGTGCAGGAAAGGTCAGAATAGAAATGAAAGCGCTCTGGACGAGGTAATTATGAAGTTCTTTCGCCGCAGTCCGAAACCGTTGCGCATCGGGACTATCAGCTCCCGGCGTGAAGTCCAATAGGCTGCGGTTGGGCGTGAGGCCCTCTGGAACTACGCTAAAGTCTTTGAGTTCCGGTGTGGTATCGAGCGCATGGGAAACCCTCACGAAACGAACAATTTGCTTCAATTGCTCTGCGAATAGCCCGCTTTGATTTTCCGAAACCTCATCCAGCGTCACCAAGCCCGCTTCTTTCTTCTGATTCGGGACGAGGGGCGTAGCGGTATTCAGCTTAGTCACAATGGCGATGCGCGGCGCGCCGGCCGTCAGGAAGCGGGCGCTGATTGCCCCACGCGGGCTCGTCAACCGGCGCAAAGGTGCAGAGACTGCCCTAGCCGGAATGGCTGACTCCGAAATCTTGTGCGACAGTAGCGCTCGTGTCTTGACGTTATGGACATCGAGCGCTTCGACGACGACACGCGATTGGGCAGCGGAAACCACTTTCAGCAGCGTCTCTGGAGAGAATCGCTTGAAATGTCTGGCATAGTAAACGCTATTGACGGCGCAGCCAAACTGGGCCTGACGCTTTATTTGATTGATTCGTTCAATGTCGCCGAGTTGTTCCCACGCCGAGGCCATTAGCTGCTCCTGCTGGGTCTGCACGACCTGCGTACCCAGCGCGGCGATTGCCCGGTGCCGCGGATCGAGATTCAATTCATGCAACCATGGGGGCGAGGGCGGGGAGGCCGGCGGTGCGGGAGCAATCTCTACAGTGTGTTGCGCCGCTTGCCAGCAGCCGTAAATCGGCGGCGCCAGTAGGGGGACCGGTGGTTCTTCTCCCTCTTCACTATCCTCTTTCATCGCTAGCCGAGGCGCATTGAGGATATTCTTGAGCTCGGTTTGAAATGGCGTTTGAGTATTTTCCGGCCATTCGGAGATGGGAGCATCCGAGAGGCGCAATGCGCCTTCAAGCTCGAGTGTCGTATCCGGTGGCAGTGGCGGAGAGATTTCGAAGCCGGGTTGGCTGATGTCCATCCGCCGTTTGCCAATTTTCTTCACCTTTTCCTGCATGTGTTGTAAATCGAGTGGCACGAGCTTTGCCAATAATGCTTCGAAATCACCACCCACGCCGGTGCGGAACTCCCAATGATAGTAGACTGGCAAGGTCACCTGTGAAGGAGATTCGGCCCCCAAGGCCCAAGCCGGTTTCAAACCCAGCCCCGACGGTGCTGGTTGTTCGTCGGCAGGGAGGATAGGCGAGCCTAATCCGGCCAAGCGCCCGAGCTCGAACGCCGGCACGACGCAGGCCAGATACTCCGTCCTCGGATCGAGCCGGCGCGGACACAACAAGCGCGACACCGTCAGCGCCGGATTGCCCGCCAATGAATTTCGCAACGAATCCGCGTCTGACGCGCTGCCCGTAACTTGTGCATGCGCCCATGCCCACGATTCCGACAAATCCGGCAGTTCACGCTCCGGCCGGGCAGGTGCCTTGATCTCGAGCACTGGCAGCAGCCGGTTATGGTCGGTGTGTAGCGTGACCCCTTCCTGCTTCCGAACCACTACCAGGCAGAGCCACGGATGTAACTTGCCAGCGGTACCGGCCGTCGCTGGCGTAAAAAGCCAAGGAAAGTCCGGACGATCAAATTCAATGGCTGGAAAGTAATTCGGCTCGAAATCCGTCGCTAGATGACGTGGTTCCGTTCTAACCACCTGTTGCGGATCGATGCCGGTGACATCGCCGGGGCCATAGAGGCGCACTTGTTTCGGAATATCATGGGTATTGTTGATTTGCAGCTTGACTATCACCGACACAACCCCTGCCTGATCTTCGCTCATGCCCAGCTCCGGCGTCTGAATGCCGGCTGCAGCGCCCTGTCTCACCCAGGGCAGAAATACGTGATTTGCAAGCGTTAGTTCGTCAGCCATAGCCAGTATCCTCTCACTCAATCGATTCCCGTACGTCCGATAGACGCAGGATCTTCAAGCCGGCGGCTCTTCCCGGATCCGCCTGCTTCAGTTTTTGCAGCGCTTGCACGGCTTCCGAATAGGTCGCGCGCTTCTCCGCCTCGCCGCCGGGAATCGGTTGTACCGTCAGGTGCTCGGTTGCCACGATGCTCCAGCCTTCTTTTTCAACCTGATATTTACCTTTCATGGTCGTACGGTACTTGGCCCGGCCAGTGCGGCGAAGATCACTGTTGGCCGCGGCGCCGAACCGAGCCTGTCTGCCCAGAAGCTCTGGGCGCAATATATACAAATCCTCCAGAGCCTCAGGATGGCTGGGGCGGGGCTCTTTTTTCCCTTTCTCGATGATCTTGGTTTCAAATTCGATCGCATCGACCGTGAGAAAATCTTTGTGATTTTCGGGAAAGACGAATATGCTGGATCCGATGCTCACGCCCGCCGCCATCGGTTCAAAAGAGGGCCTGGAGAGCTTTTCGTCATCACTCATTTCGAAGAACTGCGCCGGCGCGAAGAAGTCCGTGACTGATTCTTTCGCCGCGCTTTGATCGCCCAAACTGACACGATTAATCGTGAAGCGGCGCGCTCCGGCGGGGAGGGTATGGCCGAACCTGGAAATATCCATGTCCAAGGGCACGATGCCCTGCTTGACCGTCAAGATGCCGAGCGGATGGAGCAGCACATCGGACTCATTCCCCGGTTTTCCGCGCAACGTAACCATGGGCCGTTGGCCGGCAGGAAGCTGACTTGTCCAATTGCCGGGCTGGTCCAGCGCTTCTTTCAACAGCGACAGCACGTCAATAGGCGTCGGGAGCGGCGGCAGTTCGCCTTTGATAAACGTATGGTCGATGCGGATGGAATAGTCCCACCACAGGATTTCAAACTTGGCTTTGGCTTTGATGTGTAGCGGGAGCGGGCCATCCAGCGCGCCTTCGACCCGGACTTTGAACAAGTTGGTCGAACCGCGCTTGAGTTGGACCTGGGCGAGGAAATCGGCCAAGAAATGAAACGGGACAGGCTGGATCAACACATCGAATCCAACTTCGCCCTGAATGCTGAATCCGGCTGCTTTGGCATACAGCTCGGCGCGTGCACCAAATTGCACGGTGTTGGCAGTCAACGCGTAGTACGCCTCGCAGCGAAGTCTCGGGTTGTCGCCTGTAGAAAGATTGAGCGCGATGCGTTCCAGCTTGGGAAAGTTGGGGGGAGGGTTATAGGCCGGATGGAATCCGCCGACGGCCAGGGCGAAGTTCGGTGAGCCTTCCAACTTCAGCCGCATCGCCATATCGCCGGTCAGCACGAACTTCTTCAGCAACCGCGAATCGTACAGTATTGCATCCAGCGCGGCGGTACCTTGATCGAAATCGACCAGGCCGACGCCGTCCATTTGCAACCGTATCAGATCATTTTCCGGTTTGGGCAGGATTGCAACGATTTGGGCCAGCACCAGCAGCCGCTGCCGCACCCCCAATTCCAGCACCACGGCCAGATCTGCCGTGATCAACGTGGGCGCGCCCCATTCGATTTGTGCCATCGGCCCGAACAGATGATGGCCATTGGCAGGAGGGAAGACGGTGTTCAGGTTACTGAGGATCTGGGGCGCGTTGCGGATCGGATCTTGCGGGAACAGCACGCTGTCCAGCGTGTGGTTCTTGAGTCCGGCCCGCAGCACATTCTCATCGAAACTGCGGTTGATCGCCAGCAACCCGCCGATACCGATCAGCCTGAATCCCAGCGGGAGCGGGATCGGTTCGAAATCCTCAGCCGTGATGATGATAAGCAGCGAAAAGCCTTTGACATTGTTGGGCAAGCGCGTCGCGATCAGCCCCATCCCCTTGACCACGATGCCGCCTTCCAGATTCAGTTCCACGATGCCGTCGTATTGTTCTTTTTCGGGGTCGAAGCGGAGAAATCCACCGCCGGTCACCACTGCTTCGTCGATACTTAGGCCTACACCGGTCGGTGGTTTGAACGTTAAGTTGGGAACGAACACGGCGTTATCGCTCTTGCCGGAGAACGAAACTCCGATATTCCGCACGAGGAGAGTTACTGGCCCCATGTTCACCTGCACGGAGCTTGCGAGCGTGACTAGAATTTTTTCCTCCGTGCTGGTGATACCGACGGACAAACTTTGAATTTGAAGAGGGCCTAAAGTAGTATGCGTGGGTAGCTCGATTTCGAGGCCGGAGCTGCCTGCGAAATAAAATCCTTGGTCATTGGAAAAACCTATTCCGAAGCTGAAGTTGCTTTCGATTCCATCGCCTATGACTTTCGAGATGAATCCGTCGGCGCCATCGAATTTCATGCGAATGAAACAGTCGAGAAGCTCGGCCTCGAGGTAGAGCCTGGTGTTCTGCTGCTTCGCGACTCCAAAGGTTACATTATATGAACCGACCTCGAAGCGATTGCCGTCAGTCGTGCCAAGCTGAAATAACTTTTCAGTGTTGTCACCGACGGCTTCGTCATTTCGCGTGAGCCTGGCCCCGAAATCAAACTGAACATTGTCCGGCAGGTTTTGAGGGGACGCAAACAGGTCGGCAACGAAGCGGAATTCGTCATTCTCGTCTAAAACAATACCCAGACCGTTGGCTACCCCGCTCAACTCGATCCCGAGCTTAAGATTGTCGTTGATGACAAATAGTGTTTCTCCGGGGTCCACGCGCAAGACCATCACTAATCCTTTGATCGTGTTATCGGTCGTATTGATGAGTGGATATATATCCAGGCCAAGGCCATTGACCTTTTTGGGAACTAAGGGAAACCTCAGAATTTCCAGGGTGTCGAATCCCGGCCATGTGTCAATGAGAGGATCGTTGTTGATGAATTTCAGGACATCGGGAACAGGAAATTTGTAGTGAGGCATCAGGCCAAGAGATAGCCCAGCCTCCTGGATGATCAGCATGGTTTTCTCGTAAAAATAACCACGGTTGTCCTTTAGCGACGCTTTGAGTAGCTGCATAGGTGACGTGAGCAGCTCGGCAAGCTTGTCCCAATGGAAAGTCCTTTCAAGGCGTGGAAAATAGAATGGGTTGGACGCTTCCTGGATCTCCTTTATCTCGATGATGCCGAACAGCTTTAGTGCGGAATAGATCCTGTTGTGATGCTCTTTCAGATAACGAATGGTGAGGTAATCGTACAGCTTAAGGGGCAACCTTTCCAGGATATCGGTCTGGGCCAGGAGATCGGATCCGTTCAATTCCGATTGAACGATAGTGGGCAGGTTTTGAATATCGTTGATGAGTCCTGAAATGCTCTCTACACCATTCTTAATCGTGTCCAAGAGCAATTGAGGGTCGGCTTCAAGGTCTTCTTCCGACAATTCCGCCATCGCTTCGATGACATCCCGTATGCTGTTTACGCGTGCTCTTAGATTGTCGAATACCCTGAATTGTTCAGGAGGCACATAACCAAGATTCAGCATCAACGCCTTTGCATTCGATGCTGTTGCGGTAGCAGCGATCACAGGTTGAAAGAACCTGAAGAACGTATCGGTGAATACTTTTATTTCGCTGTGCATTACGGAGTCCCTACTACGGGTATTTGCCTGTTCGTCAACAAAAAGTCTTTAAATACAAATGCGTGTTTATCGGCCTTCAGGATATACAAAGCCGTGCTACCCAGGACAGCGGTGCCAACTATCCCGCCCCCGATCAATATCTTTTTGCGCTTACCTTCCGCCGGGTCGCGTATGGCATTGTACAACGCGCCACCGCCGACACCGACAGCGCCGCCCAAGAGGGCTCCCCCGATGGTCCCAAAAACAACCTTGGCGGTTGAGTTCGGCGGCGATTTTGTGACATCGGGAATTACATTGATATCGATCCTGGTGATGCGCGGCAATTCGGTGGCCGAAAGATGCTCCGCCAACGTGATCTCTGCTGTCTGCATCAGAATGGAGTATTCGATTATATTTTCGCCAAGGTTCTCTGGTTTATCAAATGCCCGGTACGCCCGTAACTCCAGCGTTTTTATGCCCCCTCCGGCGATTGGTTTGCCTACCGGCGTGCCGTTCTCGAAGAATTGGATCGTAAAGTTCTTTTCTTCAACCCGGGTTGGATCAGCCCCCAGGTCGAAGCCCTTGGCAAAGCGGAAACTAAAATGGTTGAAGTTGGACAACTTGGTGTTTGGGTCGATGGGAATCCTGATGGTAGCGGTGCCCTCATTGTTCTTCTCGACGAAGAATGCTGTAAGTTCCTGCTCGAAATCATATCCCTGGCCTTTGATATTCTCCTGCGACATCGAGGTCACGTTGTCGTCAAGTTTAACCGGGGTATTCGCGGCAAATGGAAACCCGAACTTCCACGCGCTTTGGAAGTCGTCGATACCGTTCGGCAGGTCGATGACGAAATGTGTTTTCTTCGTGAAGCGCAAAAGGAGCGAGGGAATGCCGCCTAGCGTACCTATAAAACACGATCCGGCGACGTTGTTCAAAAGGTTCTTGTGCTGTGGGACTGAAAGAATTGAAGGTTTCAGTTCGCCGAGTTTTTCTAGGTTCAAACTCGGGGCCCAAACTGAATTGAAGCGTTTGTGAGTCGCGCCATTGATGGCGATCATCATCTTTGGGCATTCGGGGAATTCATAAATTCTTACCGGGTCCATCGATACGTCTTCATCATGTGTGCCGACGACCACGAAATACATGGTTTGATTATTGTCAATGACGTATCCGTGTTTCTTGGGTTCACCCAGATTTATCGCCGCCACAGGCTCGAGCGCCAATATGCATTTGATAACTTCCCGCTGCGGTCGGCCAATCTGCATCGCCAATGCTTTGATTCGATCGTCCACCTTCGTATGGACTGGAAAAGTTGGGTCTGGCGCTGTTGCTCCTGCGAAAAAATACGCTGGCAACCTGCTCACTGCATCAGCACCTCTTGAATGCCCCATGAACCCCAGCTTGTTAAAATCGATTTTTTTTCGAAGAAGCTCCCTCAGGTCTTGTAATCCCGCATGATCAAGAACTGGGTTGGCCAAAACAGAAGAAAGAGTTTTAAAAGTAGTGCCATCCAGAAATTTGATAGGCTGGTTATTTCCTGTCGATGGATCGATAGGTTCATCTGCTAGGATTTTCAATAATTTCAGATGAAGAAATATGAGCAATATTCGCTGATTGAAATCAACAGCCTGCTTTTCAAAGTCATTACTATTGAGGTCAGTTACATACAGATGATTGAGGTCATTTACAATATTCAGGTTTATTGAAAACGATGCAATACCGTTCTTGGAAAGCTCATCCTGCAAAGTCTGATATCCGCGATAGGATAGTATCTCCTCTGGAAATGATGGGTTATGCTCTCGTAACTTCTTGAAGGTGAAATGACCCTTTGATGTATCTAGGGGCTTCGTGTCGTCGACGACGAAATGTCCCAAAAACTGTCCATGCGCGATAATTACTAGCGGAAACCCGGTTGTTGTCGCCACGTCTGGCACGACAAGTAATCCTTCCAGCGGAACGAGCAACCTTTCTCCATCTACTTTAAGAAAGCCTTGTTCCTTCAGCGGATTAATCACTGTGGCCGTGACGTCATACGCATCGTAGTTATCGTACGGGGTGATCATGACACTTCCCGCATTTTTCATAAAAATGTCCGTTTGTTCTTGCCGCGAAATGGCATGGAAGTAATCAACGTAGAACGGAATCGTATCTTTATTTATGTCAAAAGGTTCCATGAATTTCACCCGTTATATATCTTCTTCGTCCGCTTCACTTCATTTCATCCAACCGCTGATGTATGTCAGCCGACACATGCTTACATCAAGCTGTGATCATTAACATCCGTCATCGCTCCACCTTTATTAGTTCGACTCATGCTCTGGCAATACATGTGCTTTGCCTTTCAGCTCAACAAATTAGGAGACGCACCCCAGAGATTCTCTTCCTTTGATGGGCGGCACTGCATACATCAGCGCCGAGAAGCAAAAACCCTGCTTGCTTCCACAGTGCACAGCAGTAGGTGTCGACGCTTGTGTCATGATAGCTTCCGCGATCTTATTACAAAATTCCCTGGCTTCGGCGGATTGCTCGATATGGATGCCCTGTGTCGCAAGCCGGTTAATAAGGTTCTCAGGTTTACGGCCCTGGAATTTCGGATCGTCGTCATCCGTGGCAATCCTGATCTGCAGAGGCAAATTCGCGTTTTTGAGGACGCCCCTGATCGCTTTCTTAAGCGTATTCGATCGTCTCCGCCGATATAGAAATCGGCGTCCTCGGGTGGCTTAGAAAAGCCGTGGAAAGCCACGCCATAACAGAATTTGCGGGTGGCAATCCGTTTTAAAAGCGGAAAGCTCTCTGGATTCAAATCGGTGGGACTGATTTGCCAGCGGTCGAGCACTCCCATGAATTCATCGCCGAGTCCTTTGCAAATTGCAGGATAGCCGTTTGAGGCAAGTTCGCTTCTGAGAAGCTCCGCCTCGTCACCCGTGTGTTTTTCAATATCGTCACCATGCGGTGCGATGGCGATGAAGTAAGTTTGTTCACCGTCATTCTTAACGGTCTCAAATAGTCTGGTTTCGCTATGCGGCGGCTCGGCATTGACCACCGCGGCCTGGACCACAGCTTTCATCTTATCAGGCGTGCCCAATCGCTCCCGCCCCGTGAGACCTGTATGCGCTTCGTTTGCGCGACCGGTATCTTTGAATCTGCTGCTGGATCGATCGGCCTGTGCCGCCATGCAGAGTGCAAAGAACTTGGGATGGTTGGAGCGCGTCATTCGCACTTGGTGGTCGACCGCGCGGCCGATGGATTGGAGCATTCCGAGTCCGGCCGAGCACCGTTCCGCATCATTCTTCAGCATGTCCTGCCCGTGCAGGTCGAATTTCAGGATGTGTGAGTTGTATTCAGTAGGCATGATGGCAATTAGTCCTATTCTCACAGTTGCTATGTTTAGCGCGGGTTACGAAAAAACCAAGAATAGCAGCACAAGCTCTTGTTGAATTTATCAGAAAGCATATGCGTTTTAGATTACTCCGCATGGAGCCACTCCAGGACGCCCATCACGAATTGTCTTGTGACAGGATAAGGACGGAATACGGCCCTATACCTACATTGGCTTGAAACGGCATGCCGTCCATAGAGCCGCCACCGGCCGTGGTGTTGTAGCCTAAGTGGTTGCCAAAATCCGCACTATACCCCTGCCAGTCGCTGTTGAAA
>Ga0066410_1000223_pt1 | contig 19169 bp, 20 predicted proteins | sample LakWasMet14_LOW5_2_FD_59497 | JGI IMG/M metagenome (GOLD analysis project Ga0066410, IMG submission 59497) | Freshwater sediment methanotrophic microbial communities from Lake Washington under simulated oxygen tension - Sediment Metagenome 14_LOW5 | ecosystem: Environmental > Aquatic >...
CTTCGTTAATAGCGTTGTAGTCAAAGCGCATGCTTTCTCCGCCTTCGTACACTAATATGGCTTTGTTTTGTTTGGCGGCTTCTTTTCTAAAAGTACCTTCGCGGTATTTACTATCAATAATAAGTGGCGCCGAAAATTTTTCGGCAAGGTTAACATTATCAGCAAAATCAAACACACAACGTATTTGTGGACTATTACTTATTTTAGCACCACCTGTATGAAAATCAACACCAAAATCAATTAATGGCACAATGTGTTTCATAATATCGTAAGCAATTCTGCTACCAAACGAACCATTTTTATTTCCAGGAAAACAACGATTTAAATCTCTACCATCAGGTAAATCTCTGCTACCAAATAAAAACGAAATGCTATTAAGTACAGGTATTGCAATAATATTACCGCATTTTAATTGTTTTATTTCGTCGCGTGTAATTATTTTTCTGATGATTTCAATACCATTGGTTTCTTCACCATGCATGCCGGCGCAAAGCAAAAGGGTAGGGCCATCTTGCTTACTTCTAAAAACAAAAACAGGAATATCTATTTTTGATTTAGTATGTAACTCATACGAGTTTAAAACAATTTGTTTGCTTTCGCCCGGTTTAACAACCTGTGAGTTGATGATGAAATCTTTCATACATTATTGTCCGGGAACATTAAACTCATTACGTTCAACGTACTCAATTATTTTTCCGGCAATATCAACGCCGGTAGCGCCTTCAATACCTTCTAAGCCAGGCGATGAGTTTACTTCCATTACTAATGGCCCTCTTTCAGATTGTAATAAATCAACACCGGCAATACCTAAACCTAATTTTTTACAAGCTTTAATAGCCGTTGAGCGTTCTTCGGGTGTTAGTTGTATAACGCTTGCCGTACCACCTCTGTGTAAATTGCTTCTAAATTCTCCTTCTTTTGCTTGGCGTTTCATAGCGCCTACAACTTGTCCATCAACCACAAATACACGTAAATCAGCACCTTTGGCTTCTTTAATGAATTCTTGTACCAACATGTTGGCTTCTAATTTTAAAAAGGCTTCAATAACTGATTTGGCAGCTTTTTGGTTTTCGGCTAAAATAACACCAATACCTTGCGTGCCTTCTAATAATTTAACAACACATGGCGCACCACCAATGTTTTCAATTACATTATCAATGTCTTTGTCGTTTGGTGAGCTGGCAAATGCAGTTTTAGGAATTCCTAAACCGGCACGAGCTAATATTTGTAAACTGCGTAATTTATCGCGCGAACGCACTAATGCTTGCGATTCAACGGCTGTGAATATTTTCATCATTTCAAACTGACGAACAACGGCTGTTCCGTAAAATGTAGCACTAGCGCCAATACGTGGTATCACGGCATTTACATCGGTTACTTCCTTGCCGTTATAGTAAATATGTGGACGACCTTGTTCAATTACTAAAACACATTTCATGTGGTCGAGTAAAAGCATTTCGTGCCCGCGTTGTTCACCAGCCTCTATAAGGCGTTTAGTTGAATATAAATTTTTGTTTCGAGATAATACAGCTATCTTCATTTGTTGTTGTTTAATATTTTAGTAATTCGTATGCCGTTAGTATATATTTGATTAACGTCTACGATAAATTTTCCTTTTAATAATTTACGCCCAATTAATACCGGGTAACGCATATTGCCTCTATCGCTTAACGAAATGGTTGTGTTTATTTTTTTACGACCAATAACGATGAGGGTTTTAATAATATAGCGTTCTTCCATTTCGCCAAAAGAATTTTTTATTTTCTTTTTTGTGAACTCATGTATTTGATGAACAGTATTATCTAAAAACTGAACCAATAAATAAGGTTTGTTTTCTGATTGATGATAAATAATGTTTTTGCAGTGTATGGCGCAGGTGTACGCACCTGTGTCAATTTTAGCTTCCACTTTAGTAATGTTTAATAGCGGAAAATTGACATACTCTCTACGACCAATTAATTTTATGTTTGGATTTAGAACCAGCATTTGTACCTAATAAATTTAATATTAAAATTGAAATGCCGAGCAAAAAAGTAAAATTATTTTTTATAGAATCGCTTTAAATCCACTTCCGAACTAATGGCAATATTAGCTTTTAAATAATTTATAAATTGCTTTGTAAAATAAGGCACTAACATGATAGCTTTAGTTCCGAAACCATTAAAACACAATACATTGTTATATTCGGGATGCGCTCCAATAACAGGGCGTCTGTCAATAACAGAGGGTCTAACTCCGGCATCGTGAGAAATAATAGTGTATGGTGTTTGTATGAGAGTGTTTAATTTTTGCTCTAATTCTAACTTTCCTTTTTCTGTTGGATAGTCGCTTAAATCAGTCCACTCATAAGTAGCGCCAACTTTATAGGTGTTATTTCCTAGTGGCATAATAAAAACACCTTTATTTAAAATGTCATTCTCTAGGTTTAAGTTATCGCATTTTATGGTAAGCGTTTCTCCTTTGGCCGGTTTAAACGGAATCCATTTGAAATAGGGATTTTGAGAGATTAAATGCCCTTCGCAAAAAATTATTTTATTAGCTGTGACGTTATCATATGTTACGTCAGTTGCTGTAACAGCTAATTTATTAAAATCAAACAGCTGGTTACAATAGTTAGCGTGTAATGTAACGTATTGCCTACACGCATTCATGAAAGCCAACATGTCTAAATTTCCGGCATGTAATACTTTTGAGTAGTGTTTGATAGTTTGTTGTTGGTTAACCACATAGTTTTGGTAAACAGCGCTATCTAAAAACTGATTGTCACTTAGTGCTTTTTTTTGCCAAAGTACAATTTCCTGTTCCTCTGAAAAAGGTTTCAAAATGGCACGATGATGAATGAATTTTTCGTGACACTCGTTTTCAAATTCAGAATAAAATCGAATTAATTCAGGCACTAAATCATCAGCTAGCCAACTTTTGGTAAGGCGTTTAAATACTACCGGATTCCAAATACCTGCTGCAACTTTTGATGAGTTTGATAATTCGGGTTTATCGATAACACAAATGTTGTAGCCTTGTTTGATAAGAGAAATGCTGAGAGCTGAACCCGCTATACCTTGACCAACGATGATAAAATCGTAGTGCGATGAATTATTTTTTTGGTTTAACATAACCGTATTTTATACCACGATAAGCGCTTGAGAAAAATAAAATAACTCTAACACCATAAACCATTTGTACTTTGTTGTAATCACAAAAAATTTGTCCACCAATACCAACATCATATTTTATTTTATAAACGGCTTCAATGCATGCGTATGCGCCAAGCTCATTATAAACAGTGCCAAGATTATGATTGATAGAGTCGGATAACGGCCGGCGAAAGAATGATGATGATGGACCTGCAAATGCTGATAAGTTATACTTCTCAGTTTCTTTTCGTAAACCAGCTCCTAAATGAAAATTATAATTATTGGCAGCATTAAAATCCATACCGCTCATAAAAGCCCCTAGTCTAAAATAATGTTGTTTTAAATGAAAGCTATAATCAGCTCCAAGGTTTTTTTCATCTTTAGGCCACTTACTATTATAACCTGCACCAGCTCCAACCGACAGCCAATTGTTATACACGCGGTAGCGTTTGCCATCGAATGCAATTTCTTTTTTTGGATTAAATGCTGCAGTATCTGTTTGGGCAAAAACAGAATTTAGACCAATACAAATAAATACTATGATGAAAACACGATTCACGATATGCGAATATAGAAACAATTTGTCTTTTTTTTACGTTTAACAATTAAATGGATTATATTTAAAAGTTGATACAAGCTAAACGCATATTGTCTTTTTTTATTGCCTGCATATTTCTTGCAGCATGTAATCCTAGTGATTCAAAAACTGGTTCTCCAACAGGTATTTGCCCGGGTATGAAATGGGTTACCGGTAATTACACATTAAAATCGAAGCACGGTGATTATTACGAAAATTGGAAGCAAATTGATAGTGTTCATTTTGAGGGTTTAGGGTATTTTATGGATGAAGATAATATGGATACTTTGTTTAGACAAAGCATGAAATGGAGTGAGACAGACAAAGGCGTATTCATGCTATTTAATGTCAAAAATCAAAATGATAATAAAGATGTTGAGTTTAAATTAACGAAACAAGAAAACCATGTGTTTACGTTTGAAAATGCTTTTAGAGATTATCCGTCAATTATTACTTATAAGATATTAAACGACACGAGCATCAATGTAGTAATGCTGGGCTTTAAAGATAATCAGGAAAAAAAGGAAGATTTTGTGATTGTAAAATCTAAATAATTTTACTTACTCATCACCCATGCATTAGGGAAAGTATCTTTGATTGTAGCTAATAAGCTAGCAGCTTCGTCTTTACTGTTAAAACTACCACAACTAACCACATGCAAGCCTTTAGCATTTACACCACTAATACCGGCATTAAAATGCTTATTAACCAATTCAGTTACAAGGCGCTCAGCATTTTCTTCAACACCAAAACAACCAACAACAACTTGGTATTTGCCAGACATATTAGTTGGTTCTTTATGAGCTAATAATGGTTTTGTAACAGCCGTTTTATCTATTACAGCTACCGAATCGTTAGTGTTAGCAATAACAATATTACCGTTTTCCGATAATTTAAATGATGCAAATCCATTAGCATCAGCCAACAACTCTTGCGTATTTATCTTTTCAATAATATAAGCTTTATTGTTGCTTGGCGCTATAGGAGTGTATGTTTTTTCAGGCGAATAAAACGGATTTAAAGACGATTGTAAAATTGGTTGCATTGGTTTAGAGGTTGCTGCCATTAACAAAAATGTTAATGTTACAGGGATACCAATTGCTAATGCTGCAATTTTAGCGTAAGAACGTTTTTTTACAATAGGAGAAGTTACAACAACAGCTTTTCTGTCTTCAAATTGTTTTTCGAAAACAGGTTTTTCAGGCTCAATAACTAATTCGTTTGCAATTATAGGTTCAAACCCAAATGAATCTAGTAAGAAGTTGATATCGGTTTTAGCTTCAAAACGCAAAGTGCCTTCAGCATCTAAATACAAAAGCCCAATATTGTTAAGCTCGAAACGTTTTTTTACTGCTAATAATGACTGAACGAAATCTTTGTAATCCAAAATGATTTTTTCAGCTTCAATGTATGAAATACCGCTTTTTTCCATATAAGCAGTAATCAATAAGCCATCATTGTGCAATAGATTTTTGTTAAATAACACATGCTTTGCTTGTGGATATAACAAGTTATTGCCTTTGCTGAAGCTTGCGCTTTGACTTCTGGCAACAAATCCTCCAAAATTAGGCACAATAACACAGTCGTGCTTATACAAAAGCTCGGCTATTAAATCGGTTATTTGTGTGTATTTTAACATCAATCGGGCCTCGAATTTACTCTTTTTTAGCAGTATATTGTTAATAAATCTACAAAATAATTGCATTAAATAGTAAAATATTAATTCCCAATTAATTAACATTTTAAAAATCTTTCCAAAGATTATATTTACCTTTGGCGGCCTATTGGTAACTCTATGAAAAAATCAAAAATCACTATATATCTGTTCTTATTTATTGGACTCTTTATTTTCAGTTCTTTCAATACTCGCGAAAATCATTTAACCACAAAGGAGATGATTTTTAAAATGGTTAAAACCATTGATGACGTTGAGCGATTAAAGTATAGTCTTAAAATTACTGAACGTGGCAAGAAAGGCTTTAATCACTATGAATCATCAGTAAAATTAAACCGTAAACCACGTAAAATATATTTATACATTAAAGGTATAGAGTTATTGTGGGTAAGTGGCTGGAATCACAACAAAGCATACGTTAAACCAAACTCTTTTCCGTATATCAATTTAAGTTTAGATCCTTTGGGCTCATTAATGCGCCAAGATCAACATCATACTATTAACGAAATGGGCTTTGATTATTTTGGTAGCATTGTTGAGTACATTGCTTTAAAGGTAGGTGATAAATTTGATCAGTACTTTAAATACGTTGGCGAAGAGAGATACAATAACAGACCTTGTTACAAAATCACAATTAATAATAAAGATTATGGTTATGATAACTATACGGTAGGTGAGTATGAAAGCATTACTACTATTGCCCGTAAGTTGCATATTAGCGAATATAAAATTTTAGAAGTAAACCCGAAATTAAACGACTATTTTGACATTTTAAAAAAGGGACAAGTGCTTAAAGTGCCTAACGCCTATGCTAAAGATGTGGTGTTATATGTTGATCAATTATATTTTTTACCAATTGGAGTAATTGTTAATGATGATAAAGGATTGTATGAACAATACGATTATCACTTTTTACAGGTAAATCCTAAAATTGATGATGCAGAGTTTACAAAAACATACAAGGATTATCATTTTTAAACAATCTTGTTAGTTTGAGGTTATAGAAACATGGGAGCGATAATTATTACAAAAAATACAGAACTAATGCAGCGAGTAATTGATGAAATCAAAACTTGCTTCGATCCTGAAATTCCGGTTGATATTTGGGAGTTAGGTTTAATTTATGAGCTTGACTTAAATGATGATAATGACTTGAAAATAACCATGACATTAACATCGCCTAACTGCCCGGTTGCCGAATCATTACCGGCTGAGGTTGAAAATAAATTGAAATTAGTGCCTGGTATTAATTCGGCTACATTAAAATTAACCTTTGAGCCTACCTGGACAAAAGATATGATGAGCGAGGTGGCTCAATTGGAACTTGGTTTTATGTAATTTTACTACCAAAAAATAAGGAATCTATTAGCCTAAATTTTAAATGTTCTAAATCTTTTAACGATTATGTCAAACGAAATTGTCAATAAAGTTGCTAGTAGCGGATTAATTACTATTGATTTAGAAGAGTACTATCCTAAAGGAGAACGCGTGGTGTTTGATATAAAACCATTGTTATTTCAGGAGTTAATATTAAAAGAAAAAGATTTCAGAGAATATATTAAACAACACGATTGGGCTCAGTATCAAAATAAATTTGTAGCTGTTACATGTACAGCTGATGCTATTGTGCCAACATGGGCTTATATGTTAATTGGTATTGCACTTGAACCCTATGCTAAGAAAGTTGTATTTGGCACTAAGGATACTCTAGAAGCGATGTTGTTTCATGAAGCTTTAGAACAAATAAATTTTGAATTGTATAAAGACCAGCGCGTAGTAGTGAAAGGTTGTGGTAATTTACCTGTAACAACGCATGCTTATGTTGAGCTGGCTAATGCACTTCGCCCATATGTGAAATCAATGATGTATGGCGAGCCATGCAGTACAGTGCCATTGTATAAAGCAAAAACTACATAAATTGTATATTTGCTTTGTTGAAACCTTCAGTTAAACATATTTTATCAGCATTATTCATTTGTTCAATTACTCTGTTGGCAGCACAAGAAGATGGCGGCAAACAGTTACGAAACAAACGAAATAATCCTTATGTGAAAACACGCATTGGTTTTTCGCCTGTTATTGGTTTTTATAAACCCAATAAAAATCATACCGGTGGAGCAAAACAAAAAATGGCATTTAACGTATCTCTAAAAGAAGAAATACGGCTAAATAAAAAAAACACAAGTTTTTTAATGGTAGGAGTTGAGTATTTTTTACACGGACTCACATTTAATTCATACTATTTTTATTCGGACAGCTTGAAATTGTATAATGGCAACATGACTGCAAAATACAGTTTGGTGTTGCAAGAATTAAATGTGCCCATTCAATTAAAATACTCTTTACAAAAAGAAACCAACACTATTACATCAAGCTATTTATTTGCTGGATATGTAGCGCGTTTTTTATTAGCAAATAATTTAACCGTAACAAACAACGGCACTGAGGTTTTTAATAAACAAGAAAATATAAAGTTTAAAAACCCGGTATTTAGTGCCAATAGTAATTCATTTTTATGTTTTGGTATTGGGACTCAACGTAATACTCAATTAAGGCAAAATGCTGTATATGCAGAGTTACAATACAGGCATAGTTTAGCGCCTATGTTTTTTGAAGAACCATTTGCTCCAAGTAATCTTTTTATTAATCAGCATTTTTTTATGCTGACAGTTGGATTTAAGATTTAAATTTGTACCGTGAATTTAAAATTGCATAAACCTGTCAACGCTATCAAAAGCGAAATTAATTTACCAGGCTCTAAAAGCATTAGCAATAGAGTATTGGTTATTAAAGCCTTATCAGGTTTGCCGTTTCAAATTAAAAACATTTCCGATTCGGATGATACAAAACATCTATCAAAAGCTTTTGAACAGATACAATCAGGTAATGTTGCTGTAATTGATGTTGGACATGCGGGAACTGATATGCGTTTTTTAACTGCATTTTTATCTACACAGAATTTTAGTTGTGAGTTAACCGGTTCTGAACGTTTACAACAAAGACCGATACAAGATTTAGTAGATGCACTTAAAAAGTTAGGTGCTGATATAGAATATAAAAACAAGGAAGGTTATCCACCTTTAGTTGTAAAAGGAAAAACAATTAATGGAGGTAAGGTTTCTATTAACGGTAATGTTAGCAGTCAGTTTGTTAGTTCGCTTTTGTTAGTGGCACCATATTTTAAAAATGGATTAGAATTAACCATCGAAAAAAATATGGTATCGAAACCATACATTGAAATGACAATTTCAATTATGAAAGAGTTTGGAGCTCAGGTTGATTGGAATCAGAATATTATTACCGTAAAATCTAAACCTTATCAATACGATAAAACAGAATATATTGTTGAGAGCGATTGGAGCGCAGCTTCTTATTTTTACAGTATTGTAGCGTTATCTCGAATTAATTCGGAATTGGTAATAAAAGGTTTGTTTCAAAATAGTTTACAGGCAGATTCGGCTTGTGCCACTATTTACAAATCATTTGGTGTTGATACAGAGTTTTTAGATTGCGCTATTAAAATCACGAAAACTAAATTACTAGTTGAAAATAATTTCACATACGATTTTATTAATTGCCCCGATATTACGCAAACTGTAGCATGTACATGTTTAGGTTTGAAAATAGCCTTTCAGTTAAATGGCCTACAAACCTTAAAGGTTAAAGAAACAGATAGGATACTTGCATTGAAAAATGAGTTAGGCAAATTTTCGGAAGGGATTGATGTTACTTTAAGTTCTATTAGTTACAAAGGGCAAGCCGATATTGGTTTAGATTCAAAATACTACATCGCCACTTATAACGATCATCGCATGGCTATGGCTTTTGCGCCGTTGTGTATGATGTTTGAACATATTGTTATTGAAGATGCTGAGGTAGTTTCTAAATCGTATCCGCAATTTTGGAATGATTTAAAGAAAATAGGAATTCGTTTTAATACGCTATGAGCTATACCGATATCATTAGTACTATTGGTGTTTCGTTAATATTACTAGCCTTCTTTTTAAGTACGTTTAAATTTCTTGATACAAAAAGTAAACTCTATTTTATCTTAAATATAATTGGTGGTGCTTTTGCTTGTTATGGTAGTGTTCTCTTAAACTCTTTGCCATTTATAGTTTTAGAAGGCACTTGGAGTTTGGTTGCAATTATTGGTTTGTTAAGAGTATTAAAACAATAAATTGCTTTTAGCTTTTTTATCTTTTAAATCTTCTAAGAATATCTCTCTTACTAAAGTAAATGTTGGTCTAAAACGAATTGCCTCAAAAATAGTATGGTTATATTCGTAGCGTGTGTCGCCTTTTATCATTAAGAAATAATCTGTGTTTTCTAGCTCAGGAATAAGTTTGGTGGTGTTTTCAATATCGCCTGAAAATAAATCTAATGGGGAATTGTTTTGTTTATCGGGTGGCTGAAATGAAGTTTGATTTGGAATTAAATTAAACTCAATATTTAAATCTTCGTGTATAAAGGTGTAAAGCGGGAAATAGAAATCCTCGCCTTCCTTATGTCTAAAATCTAACAAGTCTTGTAGTTGTAGTTCGATATTTAATGTGTCGTTTAACTCAAATATAACACGATAAATACTTTCAGTTGTTGTGATAGAGAATAAATCGAAGTCGAAATTTTCTTCAGAGCTAATATCTAAACTATAAGTCGCCATTATAGGTTTTAAATTTAAAAAGGCTATCTAATTTAGATAGCCTTTTTGTTTTTTTTTATTCAGCTGAAATTTTTTCGATTAATTCAGTACTGATACCTGTTGAGCTATAACCACCATCGTGATATAAGTTTTGCATAGTAACCATTTTTGTTAAATCAGAGAATAAAGTAATGCAATAGTTAGCACAATCGTCAGCACTTGCATTTCCTAATGGAGATTGTAAATCTGCGAATGTGTAAAAATCAGAAAACCCTTTAATACCACCACCAGCTGTTGTTTTAGTTGGAGATTGAGATACCGTGTTAATACGAACTCCTTTTTGTTTGCCATAGTGGTAACCAAAAGTACGAGCAATACTTTCTAACATAGCTTTAATATCAGCCATATCAGTGTAAAACGGATAGGTGCGTTGAGCTGCAATATATGATAATGCCACAACTGATGCGTTATCGTTTAATGCGTCTAATTTATGAGCAGCCGCTAATAATTTATGGAAAGATAATGCAGATACATCAATTCCTTTATTGTAAAATTCGTAGTTTAATTCAGTATAGGGAATGTTTTTACGAATATTTACACTCATACCAATTGAGTGTAAAACGAAATCAATTTTTCCACCTAATACATCCATCGATTCGGTATATAATTTCGTTAAATCATCCATGCTTGTTGCATCTGCAGGGATAATTTTAGACCCTGTAGATTCAGCTAATTTATTGATCTCACCCATACGCATTGCAATTGGAGCGTTGGTTAAAGTAAAGGTAGCGCCTTCTTCGTGGCATTTTTGTGCTACTTTCCAAGCGATAGAGTTTTCATCTAAAGCACCTGTAATAATTCCGCGTTTTCCTTTTAATAAGTTATAAGCCATAATTGTGTTTTTTTAGTTGTGCAAATATACAATTTACTGTGGTATTATTTACTTGATTTAAAATATGTTATTCAAACAAAAAGTAGTTTTTGCGAATTAAAAACTCTGCCGATTCGTATATTTTTGTCATGTTGGTGTTCATACTATCTGCTTTGTTTTTGAGGGTATGAATGTAATTTGTTTGGTCGAGGTTTTGATATTTTCTTAAATAGCTTTGGTTATTGCTTAATGTTTTATAATAATAAAATCCTTTATCGTCAACGCATCCAATTTTATCATCGGCTGAGAAAACAACATAAGGATGTTTTTCTTTTAGGATATCAATACCAAAAGTATTATTTGTGTATGGTGCGCCAATTATACCTAATACTGTAGCCGGCACATCAGGCTGGTAGCAAGGCGAAGTGATAGTGTCTGGTTTTAATAAATTCGGCTGGTAAATAACAAAAGGCACGTGATTGTAGCTTAGTGGCATTTCATAAGTATGGCCCATTGATAAACCATGATCGCCTAAAAACATAAAAACTGTATTGTCAAACCAAGGCTGTTTTTTTGCTTGTTCAATAAATTGTCCAATTGCCCAATCAGCATATAGTGTGCAATTTTCTTGAGGGGTTTCTCCGTTTGGTTTATAGTTGATGTCGGTTGGTATACGCCACGGCCCGTGGTCTGAAGCCGTCATTAAAACAGATAAAAATGGTTTGTCGTTTTTTCTATTGTTGGTTGTTTCAATTAATTTATTGAATAGTAAATGATCAGGAACTCCCAATGAGCTTTCTGCTTGGGAAAAATCGAAATCGTATTGACTGATGAAATGCTCAAATTTATTTAATTTGAAAAAACCTTCCATGTTGTCAAAATGAGGATCGTGCGTTGTATAAAAATACGTTTCGTAACCTTGTTTGCTAAGTGAAGTGCCTAATCCGTCAAACGCTTGTTTTACATAACTTTTCATCGATTTTTCGGCATATATGCTAGGGTAACCACTACTGGTGGAAAATAGGCCATTAAATGTATGAATGCCCGAAGAAAAAAAGTTTTGACAAAACACAGATTGCTTTATGATGTTATCTAAATTCGGAGTTAAATGTTTGCCATTGTAATAGCCCATTTTAAATACAGACATACTTTCCATAATTACAATTACAAAATTGTAATTGTTGTTGCTTGCTGAACCTTCAATGTGTCTTGTAATGCTTTCTTCGTAAGGAGATGCAATGCCTAAATAATCTCTAGTAAATTTTAATGATTCGCTTATGTTAGAAGGTACGACATAATCTTTTCTGTCTTTATTGTATAGCAGAGTTTTCCATAAAGTAAAATTGGGATTTATGGCAACTTGGTTAATAAAACTGTTTTCAGAAACAATTGCCAAGCCTTCATGTATGCCTGAACGGTCAGATGTACGACCTCTTGAACCAATAGTAACCAATCCAGATACGATTATGAGCCAAATGATTTTAAAAGATAGTTTACGTTTTAACTCTGTTTCTTTTTCTTGTTCAAGTTTATAAAATAGTGCAATAGAGATTTTTACATTAATAAAAGCTACTAACAAAAATAAAATTAGGTAGGCCCAATATTCTATACTTCCAAATATCATCCCCAAAATAAACTTAGGGTTTTCGCTCCATAAAAAGGCATGTCTGTTAAGATGAGTGCCAAACTGTTTAAAGTAGGGGATGTTAGTACATACAACAAAGTATTCGATTAAGTTGAGCGATAGAAAAATGTAAAAACCTATTTTATATAATTTTGAAGTACTTGTGATATGCGCAAGCGACCATAGCAATACTGGCAGAATCAAACTCCAACTAAAAATAGAAATATCAAATTCGAGCCCCATTCTGTAACTCATGAATTTTTCATATAGGTTTACAGAGCTAACAGAACTATTTTTATTGATGTTGTAAAAAGCAATTCTTAAAACAAGAAACATGAAAAGATTAAACACATAAAGCTTAATGAGAAGCTTTATGTGTTCAGGTATATAGCTAAATGTTTTTTTAAGCATTCAGTAACTCTTTTGCATTTTTTAGAGCAGTTTCTGTTGGGGTTCCTGTACTTAGCATTTTGGCTATTTCTGCAATACGCTCTTCTTTATTTAATGCTTTTATGTTTGATGTAGTTTTATCTTTTGAATCTGATTTGTAAACAAATAAATGATTAGAGCCTTTACTTGCCATTTGTGGTAAATGAGTAATGGTTACAACCTGCATAGCTTTACCCATTTTATTTAATATGTTGCCAATTTTATCAGCAACATCGCCACTCACACCTGTGTCTATTTCATCAAAAATAATGGTAGGTAGCGCAGTACGTTCAGCTAACAATGCTTTTAGGCAAAGCATTAAACGCGATAATTCACCGCCCGATGCTGTTTTATGTAACTCTTTAAAGTCAGCACCTTTGTTAGCGGTAAACAAAAACGAAATGGTATCAAAGCCATTTATCGTTAATTCGTTTTGTGATTTTAAATCAATTTTAAATTGTGCATTAGCCATAGATAAACTAGCTAACATAGAAGTAATGCTTTGCTCAATGCCAGCTAATGCTTTTTGTCGTTTAGATGATAAATCTTGAGCCAGTGATTTGCATTGTTTTTCTGAAGAAATAATTTCTTTTTGAATTTTTTCAATGTTTGATTCTAACGAAGAAAATTGTTGCAATTTTTCTTCAATCTCATTTTTTATTTTCAGTAATTCATCTTCGTTATTAACGCCGTGTTTTTTTAATAAGCGGTTTAATTTATCTAATTGCGCATTTACTTCTTCTAACCTTGTATTATCATACACTACATCTTCATCACTGTTTTCAATATCGTTAGAAAGTTCTTTAAGTTCAATGCTTACCGAATTTATTCGTTCATATAATTCGTTAAATTGTTTACCGAATTTGGAAACGCTTTGTAATTGTTGTTTAATTAATGATAGGGCAGAGAGTAAATTATCATCACCACCAGAAATTGCTAAGGCAGATTTAGCTAAATTGCTTTTTATGAATTCTGCATTTTCCAGAGTTTCGCTTTCCTCTTCAAGTTTGGCTAATTCTCCGGTTTTAATATTTGCTTCTTCTAATTCAGTAAACTGAAACTGAAAATAATCTAACTCTTTTCTTGCTTGAGCTTCTTGTTGAGTTAAATCACCAAGTTGTTTTTTTAATTTTTGTAATGCTAGATAGTGTTTTTTGTAATCACTAAATAAGGTTGTCGTTTGAGCAAACGCATCAACTAATTCAAACTGAAAATTTGTTTCTTTTAATAACAACGTTTCATGTTGTGAGTGAATATCAATTAACTGTTCTCCTAAATCTTTTAAAACACTAACAGTTGTTGGTGTGTCGTTAATAAAAGCTCGCGATTTGCCTTCGGGAGTTATTTCTCTTCTTATGGTTGTTACTTCTTCAAAGTCAAGTTCGTTAGCCTCAAAAAAAGATTTTAAGTGATATGCTTTTAAGTTAAATTGTGCTTCTATCACACATTTTTTGGTTTTGTCATGTAATGCACTAACATCAGCTCTATTGCCAAGCGTTAAACCTAATGCACCTAATAATATTGATTTTCCGGCACCTGTTTCGCCTGTAATAACCGTTAGTCCATTACTAAACTTAACATCAGTTTCTTCTATCAGAGCAAAATTTTGTATGTGTAAATTCTGTAGCATAACAGTTTAAATATCGGAAATAAAAACACTTCAATTATTAAAATATATCTTATAAAAGAAACTGTTTTTCAACAATTTATATTTCAAAATCAATTAAGCCTAAGTCATTAGATATGTTCAATCATTAAATAATGTTATTTACTCAAAACGCTGTAACAAATATATTTATCTACCGTATACCTATATAGGAAGTTTTCAATTAAAAATTTCCCACATGATTTTCTTTACATAGTATTAATTTTTATCATTATAAAGCCATGAGACAGCTTAAAATAACCAAACAAATAACCAACAGAGAAACCGCTTCGCTTGATATGTATCTGCAAGATATTGGGCGAGTTGAATTAATTACTGCTGATGAGGAAGTAGTGTTAGCTCAAAAAATAAAGCAGGGCGATCAAAAGGCGCTTGATAAGCTAGTGAAAGCCAATCTGCGTTTTGTGGTTTCTGTTTCTAAACAATATCAAAATCAAGGATTGAGTTTACCCGATTTGATTAATGAGGGAAACATGGGATTAATTAAGGCAGCTCAGCGCTTTGACGAAACGCGCGGTTTTAAATTTATTTCCTATGCTGTTTGGTGGATTCGCCAGAGTATTTTGCAAGCATTGGCAGAGCAATCGCGTATTGTGCGATTACCGCTAAATAAAATCGGTGCTATTAATAAAATTAATAAAACCTTTGCTAAACTTGAACAGGAACTTGAGAGAGAGCCAAATGCTGATGAAATTGCAGAAGTTTTGGATCTATTACCGGAAGACATTAGAGAAACCATGAAAAACCAAGGTAGGCACATGAGTATGGATGCTCCTTTGGGAACAATGGAAGATGGTGGCAGTATGTATGAATTGATGGAAAATACAACTGAAGCTACTCCTGATAATGAATTATTGAAAGAAAGTTTAAGAAATGAAATAGACAGAGCGCTCACTTCCTTAACTGCAAGAGAAGCTGACGTGGTTAGACTATATTATGGATTAAGTGGCGGCCATTCCCATTCGTTAGAAGAAATTGGCGAAAAATTCGAACTGACACGAGAACGAGTTAGACAAATAAAAGAAAAAGCAGTGCGCCGTTTAAAGCACGCTTCGCGTAGTAAAGTTTTAAAAGGTTATTTAGGATAGTGTTTGTGTCCTGTTTAGTTAAATTGGGGAGTCTCGTGTCGGACTCCCTTTTTTATTGATAATGTGTTTGTTATGGTTATTTAACAGGGTGTTGTTATTTTATTTAGAATAAATCTTTATAATTTTATAACTTTAGGCTTTAAAAAATTTATAAAATGCCCCATATAGTTGCACCTTCAGTTTTATCAGCCGATTTCGGAAACTTGCAAAGAGATATTGAAATGATTAATAACTCTGATGCAGATTGGTTTCATGTTGATATTATGGATGGTGTTTTTGTTCCTAATATTTCTTTCGGTTTTCCGGTAATGAAAGCGCTACAAAAACACGCTAAAAAACCTTTGGATGTGCATTTGATGATTGTTGATCCGGATAGATATACTCAGGCTTTTAAAGATGTAGGCGCTAATACTTTAACATTTCATATAGAAGCTTGTACTCATTTGCATCGTTCGGTGCAAAATATAAAATCGGCAGGAATGAATGCAGGTGTTGCTATTAATCCACACACATCTATTCATTTACTAGAAGATATCATTGCAGATATTGATTTAGTGTGTGTAATGAGTGTTAATCCTGGATTTGGCGGACAAAAATTTATTGAAAATACTTATTCAAAAGTTACAGCTTTAAAAAAATTAATTATCGAAAAAAACTCATCAGCCAAAATTGAAATTGACGGCGGAGTTGATTTAAATAATTATAAAAAGCTAATTGCTTGCGGTGCTGATGTTTTAGTAGCAGGAAACACAGTGTTTGGAAGCAGTAATCCTCAAGAAACAATAAAACAATTAAAACAAATATAAACCCTAAAACAAATACAATTATGGCGTTCGAATTACCAAAATTAGACTACGCGTATAACGCACTAGAACCACACATTGATGCTCGTACAATGGAAATCCATCACACGAAACATCACCAAGCTTATGTTACAAATTTAAACAATGCTATTGCTGGTACAGATGCTGAAAAATTAAGCCTTGAAGATATTTGCAAAAATATTTCTAAATACCCTATGGCAGTTCGTAATAATGGTGGCGGTCATTATAACCACACATTATTCTGGGCTATTATGGCTCCAAATGCTGGCGGCATGCCAACTGGAGATTTAGCAAAAGCTATTGAAACTGATTTAGGTGGTTTCGAGAAATTTAAAGCAGATTTTACTGCAGCAGGTGCAACTCGTTTCGGTTCAGGTTGGGCTTGGTTATCGGTTAAAGCAGATGGAAAATTATGTGTTTGCTCTACTCCAAATCAAGATAATCCTTTAATGGATATCGCTGAGTGCAAAGGCACTCCAATCTTAGGAATGGATGTTTGGGAACATGCTTATTATTTACATTACCAAAATCGTCGTCCGGATTATATGACAGCATTCTTTAATGTTATCAATTGGACTAAAGTTGCAGAATTATATGCTGCTGCTAAAAAATAATTTTAGAATTACAAACAAACAAAAAGGGTTGCTATTTGCAACCCTTTTTGTTTGTTTTAAACTTTTATACCTATTACACAAACATCATCTACTTGTGTAAATTTCCCTTTCCAATTTTCAAAAGAGTTTTTAAGATTTTCATGTTGTCTAGCAGCTGTGTTGTTGCTGTTTTGAAGAATTAAATCTCTTAATTGTTTGTTCTTGTATTTTTTTCCTTTTGGTCCACCAAATTGATCCGCAAACCCATCTGTAAACAAATATATAAATGTGTCTTTTTGAAGTTGAATTTTATGGTTGCTAAAAGGATGCATGGTTATATAATTAGAAACAGGCTGCTTATCAGCTTTTATAACATGCAATTTATCTCCTTTCACGTAATGTAAATTTATATTGGCACCCGAAAAATCGAGTTCATATGTTACTGGGTCAAATACACACAAGCCAATATCCATTCCATCTTTTATTTCATCTTTACTACCATCAAATGTTTCTATAATTAATCTTCTGGTTTCGTCAAGCACGTTGGCAGCATTGTCAATTCCAACGCGTCTTACTGCTCGTTTAATGGCACTATGGCATATCATACTTATTATTGCACCTGGTACACCATGTCCCGTGCAATCTGCTACAGCAAAAATGTATTTGTCTTTATATTTTTCAGCTAAATAAAAATCGCCGGCAATAATATCTTTTGGTTCGTAATAGAAAAAGCTTTCAGGAAAATTTTTTTTTATTGAAACAGGGTTTTTTAAAACTGCCTTTTGTATTCGCTTAGCATAATTAATGCTATCGGTTAATTCTGTTTTTTGAGATTTAAGCTCGCTAAGTGTTTTATTAAGTTCAAGAGTTTTAATGTGAATTAAAGTTTTTAAATCGTATTGATACTCTTGAAGTTTTTCATTGTAAAAAGCCTGCACAAGCTTAGTAGCAGTCATTGAAGCTATAGTAGAGAGTATTTGCAAGTCATCTTTTGGAAAAAAATGGCGTTGAGGATGTTCAGAATCAATAACTCCAATAACTTTATCGTTATGTATTATAGGAACCGCAATTTCTGATAAACCATTATGATTATCAAAAATATAACGTGAGTCTATAGAAGTGTCTGAAACAATTTCTCCTTTTTTAGTTTTTGCAACATGACCAACAATTCCTTCTCCTATTTTTATTTTAATGGGATTAAGAATATTTAAATCAATTGGGTTTTTATGCCCATGAGCGGCTTTCTGTACTAAAAACTGTTCATTCTCATCAAGGATGTAAACAACACAATCAACGTAACCTAATTGAGCGATAGCGTTTTTAGCTACAGCCCATACTATTTCATCTATGGTTTTTGTGTTTAATAAAATGGTCGCAAACTGACTAATCACTTCTAAATAGTGTTCTTTCTTTTTAAAATATTCTATATCAAAAGTTTTTATCTCTTCCATTTTGCGTAAATACAATTTACAAAAAAAACTAATGAAATCAAATTTTTTTTTAAATTGGGATTCCTTTATATTTCATCAGTTTAGAGCTGATTATGTAATTAGTTTGTAGATTAACGATTGGTATATATTGGTGTAAGTGTTTTTGCTGTTCGTAAATAATGCTTATATGATTCTATCTGAAGCTCTCTTTCTTGTTCAGATATACGAGCAGGGGAGTAACAAATAAAAGGTTGCAAAACAGTCATGCCGGTGAAATAAAACATGCCATGCTGAATCGGATATAAAATCATTTCCAAATTTCCATTTTTACCTTTATCTCCGTATGCTATTTCTGGCCCACCTGTGGTAATACAGGCAAATGCTGTTTTGTCTTTGAAAATTCCATTGTCGTAAACGCCTTTCCCCGCTCCATACACAAATCCCATTGCAAACACTCTATCTACCCATCCTTTTAAAATTGCTGGTAGGCCAAACCACCATAAAGGAAAATTAAAAATTAAAGTATCACACCATTCTAATTTGTCCATTTCCTCTTTTAATGAGTTTTCGAATGTGTTAGTTTGAAATGCGTGTACTTGTTCTAATTGGTATTTAA
>Ga0066410_1000243_pt1 | contig 18215 bp, 13 predicted proteins | sample LakWasMet14_LOW5_2_FD_59497 | JGI IMG/M metagenome (GOLD analysis project Ga0066410, IMG submission 59497) | Freshwater sediment methanotrophic microbial communities from Lake Washington under simulated oxygen tension - Sediment Metagenome 14_LOW5 | ecosystem: Environmental > Aquatic >...
ATTGTTGGGATTTGGAAATACCGTAAAGACGGGGCCAGGTCTTAAATTGCATTAACATCTTTTATGGGTATAGGTAACTACTATTCATTGGCAGTCTTTGTATGACCGCTTTTCAAGGTTAACCAGCCGTTCAATGGAAATTGGTGACTGGCAGGTTTTGGCCGCTTTCTGCTATTCGCGACAGCCGGTACTCGACCCATTGCGGCCTAACATCGCTGCATTTTGAGGGACTAAAAAGGAAGCCTACTGTCGAAGCTGATCTTGCTGCAGGAAGCCCGCCCCTCGCACTCCATTGTCAACCAAAATATCGGTGATGAAGGAGATTATGTCGCGGTGCTCCGCCGACAGAAGCGGGGCCTTCTTCGCCAGAATCACCTTGAGGATTTCAACTGTCTCATCACCGTTTATACTCCAGAAGTTCTGGTCCTGTTTCTTGACTAAAGCAACTTCGCGCAGCCATGAAAGACCCGGCTCGGGAGTCATATCCAGCCCGCCCTTTTTGAAGAAGCGAAGCACGCCAATATACAGACTCGGATTCGTGCCGAATTTTCGGATAACTTTTTCGATGATTGGCTTAAATCGGTCAAGCGCTGGCCACTCTTCCTCGACGACACAGACGAGTGGCTGAAAGTCGCCACTGAAGCAGAACAGTAGGATGAAAATACAGCATGAAAAATCACGGTCGACATGCCGCCACATATTTCTGCCTTCAGAGTTTTCGATGATCCATTCGGCGATTTTATCCCAAGTCGCGAAAGCCTCATCAGTGATAACAGCCGGGGGAAGTAACGCATGAGCTAAATAGGACGGTGCGAAGCTCTGCATTGCCAACAGCGCCGTTTCGTTATCCGTCGCGAAAAGCGGCTGAAGTACGATTTTTTCAACCTCTGCCGAGGAAAGATGTGATGCTATCCTCCCGAGCCAGTGGAAGAAAGAAAAGACCCATTCAAAGGGCGTATCCCCACGGTTATCTCGGCGCGATTTAGCGAATGGCGGAACGATTTCTTGGATCGTCATTTCGACCAGTTGCTCAACGAGTATCACGAACTGTGAGCGCCGTTCCGGCGTAGCCAGCAACACTTCAAGGTTGGCTCGTAGAATCGTTCGCCGGGCGATGTGCCACTGAAAGCAAAGTGGGTTTTGAATGAATCCGAATGCTTCGGGATCCTCTTCGGAGCTTTGGTTGTCTCGCTCCAACCAGGGCAGCGGCACAGCCGGCAAAGGCGTTACCTCGCCCTTTGCGAGAGCCGCTTTAGCTGCTTCGACCAAGGCAATATTGCGGGCCGCTTCCGCCTCGTCCCAGTAAGGCGAATGATAGTTCGGCAGTGCGTCTTTATCGATGATGCATTGATTCACAAATAGGCCAAAGAGAACTACGTAGAACTCGGAATTTTTGGCTGTGTAGAGGGTCGCCGATGTCGCTACGGCTTCTACGACTGCTTCGAGAGGAGCAACGGCAAGACTCAGTAAGGCCCCTTCGCACTGTTCAACCTCATACCCGCGCGCCATCAATGCGGCGAAGCCGTGGACAGCGAAGATAAGCGGATGCATTGACAGAATACTGCCGCGATATGTCATGCCACTCAAGCCTCGGAATGCCGCCGCGCGCTGCAAAGTCTTGAGTGTCCACATTGCCGTTGCGGCATCCCAAAGATCGGTGTCCGCAAATCTCGCTATCATATAGGCTGTGCCAGAGACGGCCGCCCTTCGCTTGACTTGGTCAAAGGACTCTTCTGCATTATCGAACAGACTCTCGAAATCGAAATCCTGGGCTTCGGCCAGCGCTTCGCTTAAGGTCACACTGTCCTCAAGTTGATCGCCGTCCAAGCTCTTTTGCGCCCAGAGCGCCAAGCGAAGGTAGCGATTCAGCTGCGTATGATTTTCGAGCTGCCGGACTCGCTCCTGAGCATTTGCCGACGGCGGATCGTTCCAGATTTTGATGTGCTTGCCATCTTCCGTTGGCTCACTGTGCCAGAACTGTGGATCGGCTTGCTCGACATACCAGCTCATCGACTTTATGAGTCCTGCCTCATAAGCTTCGTCAGACCGATCCTCGGCGTATTCGAAGGGAAGCCGATCGATGAAAGAGCGTATGCCAGCTGTGTAGCCTTCCTTGAGCGAGTCATCGTGCCAGAATGCGAAATACGGGACCAAGTCGCGGATGCAGGCTTGCCTATGTGGTTTTCGATTCAGCTCTCGGACTGCGTTCAGAAGATGGCGGTATCTGTGCCAATTCCCCATTTCATTCGCTGGCATGCCGCTACGATCATGCACAGAGCGACGAGTAATATCCCATTCCCAGATGTATGAACAGGTGATTAGCGGCAGGGCTTGCTCAATTGATTTGTCCGGGTGAGCAAGGCAAAGACTGACTGCCAGGCCCAGAGCAGCGACGGAATCGTTGCCTTCCAGCACCTTACGGAAGACGTCGGCGAAATCATCCCCAGCATCAATACGCTCGAACGCCCAGAACTCAAGCGCCATCAAGGCGCACTCACTGGCGTGGTTTCCCTCGGAACCGCGAAACCAGAGGTAAACTTGACCGTCCCCCCAGAAGACCTGCTTACCCCACGGAAACTCGATCTCAACAGGAAGCGGCGTCACAGCTTCTCGATGATAGTCAGGGTGATGGCGGAGCCATCGCCACACATCCACAGAGTGATTGCAGATGGCTTTACCCAACCGGAGTCCTTCCTCCTCGTGCAGGCGTAGCAGGGGAAGAAACGGCGGTTGATAGGGCGAGGAAGGGTAGAAGCTCTGGTGCCCTTCAATACCGAGCTCACGATTTGAAAAAGATGAATAGCTCCGTTGTCGCCGACTGACCTTCGGATGCACCAGAAACGCGGCAATAATGTAATCGACCAGCTGTTTAGGAAGCCACCGGGCAAGGGGCGCGCTGATCGCCAATATCTTCTCGCGGTATATATGCCGCTGCCGATCTTTGGCCTTTGTATCCAAATAAGCCGCGACCAGTTCAGGAATATCACCAGCCGATGACAAGAACAGCGTGCGAATGGCTCCTTCGAGGTCACGTTCTTCATTGCGATCAAGGTCGATCCCAAATGGGTCACGCAGGTTCTGAAAATTATCTGGATGCAAGGCGGCTTCAAATTCGGTGATCCATCCATGGGCGATCACGCCGATTCGTTGGCAATGACGAATATTCTGTCCCGCGCATGCTGACTGCCAAGTGCTGAATACCGGCAGGAGATCAGGGATTAGCGAGGGCGAAGGTTCGCCAGCATGCGGCAGATACCAGTCAAGAAAACGAATCCAGATGAGTAGCTTGGGCCATGCTGCGGCATGCGCGAAGTTTACTCGCTCTTCCGGTTCAAGGTCAGGGAAGGTTATCTCGTTAAGAAAGGTCGCATTCGGTACAACTTCTAGCGTCTTAAGAGCATTCAGAAGCTTCTTCAGGCCATCGTCATTGTTCTGATGAAGGTAGTTTGCGAGTTTGCTGAGAATATCCGTTGTTCGCGTTGAACGTAGGCAGGCAGTCAATACGGCACGTTGCCACACCGGCCGTAGGTTGGTGCCAGCCAGCCCTTCGTAGAGCTGTTGCCATTCGGTTTCTGTGCTATTGGTCTCAAGTTCATAGGAGCCGAGTAACTGCACTGGCCGGATAAGTTCCTGGGGTTCCTTGCAGTTTTTCAGCACTGGTGCGATGTTTGGCAGCTCTCCGATAAGCCATTCGCACAATGCCCACTCCTCATAAATGTCGTGAGCGAAGGTGACACTGTGTCCGAGTTGCTTGTCGCGGATCACACCAGCGGACTTCAGATCTTCCAACGGTTCGGGTGGGAGATTTCTTATCGAGATGGCGCTATTGGGTGCTACGACGAACCGCTCCGCCAAGCTGAGCAGGACATTGCGCCGGTGCTGTGCAGGGGTAAAACCAGCTTGGTCAGCACCGCCGTGTTTCCACCAGAGTTTGAGAAGCTCTACTTCGGTAGCGGGGAGCGATGTCGTGCCTTCACAGCCCGAGAGACTCAGGACTTCATCAAGAAAGAATGGCCGGCGAAGAATTACATCGGCGTTTCCAGACTCCAGTAGTAGCGGGCTTAGGCGCGGGAACTCAGCAGAAACGACGCTGAGCTCATCTGAGCCGAGCGGCGTCATCGATACAGAGCGTATGGGCAGATGTCTAAGTGCATCAGGATCAAGCCATGTTGCTATATGGTCGAGATTCTGCTCCCTGACCGTCGCCAGCACCTTCCAACTGGATAGAGCGTGTTCCGATGCAATCGCGCGGACAAGATCATTGACCGTAAGCTGTGTGGCCGGATCATTGATTTTGTCAATGCCATCAATGAACAGAATGGGCTCCCCAACAGTGCCGAGCTCGCTCATCACCCCAACAAGATCGCCCGAAAGTCCCAGCTGTCCAGCGTGAGCAGCCCAACCGCGAGGTTGTATTCGGCTGTCCTTCATAAGAAAGACCGGCCCGGATTGGGCTGCCTCATCGGCTAGCTGTCTCAAAAGAGCAGATTTGCCACTACCGGGTTCTCCGTCGATCTGAACAAAGCGCGCAGTATGCAGAGCGTCTTGTACCTGCTCATATGCTTTCGTTCGGTTCAGGCGAAGACCATGGATGTCGCCCTTTATCGAGGCGAGCGCTCGTTTTGACTCTTGATCAATTGCTTGGATGTCTCGCCAGAAGGTAGTACCAGCCCCCGGCGGTAGCTCCGCAGTTTGTAGGCTGGCAGCTAAGCTTGAGCGGGAAGCGCCACCTCCCGTAGGAGAAATTGCACCTGCCTCTGCAATCAAATGCGTCCAGATAGCGGTTGCCTGGCCTCTCTGATCTAGTGGCAGGCAATGGCGGATGCGGTCCAGAGCGCTGGCTACGTCACGCGACGCGTCTTCGGTATCGAAGTCGAAGTGAAGAATGCGAAACACACAGAGAAACCGCCAGAGGGTTTCATCATCGACGGTCGTTCCTGCATGGCTGGAGAGAATCTTTCGCGTCACTGCTACGAACGCCCGCTGGTCCTTGTGCGAAAAATCCTTCCGCGTAATGCGCTGCATGAAGTCTTGGCCGCTAGGGCTATGTGCAGCCCAGCTCAGAACGGACTGATAGTATTTATCCGCTCGCGCGTTGTAAGAGCTGATGGCAACCCCAAGCCTGTCTAGGGCAGGGTCGAATGTACCGGACGTAAAAGTCGTCCAGGCTTGGTCCAACACTGAGATCCATTCCTTGTCGTTCTCGGTGAAGGTTAGTGTGCTCTTAACTTGAAGAGAGAGCTTGGTGGAACGCCCGTCCCCCAAGATACCGTTCACAATGACGTCGTCGAGCGGTTCACCGAATGCAGCGCGCTGTGTGAGTACTTGGGTTATGCGTAGTCCGGACACTGCTCTGGCTGGTGCTTCCGCCAAGGTTGCTGCGAGGTAGTATGCGACCACCCGCGCTTCGAAGTGGGTTCCTCCACCTCCTGTTGAATCTGGACTTGCCATCATTATCCTGATCGTTAGTGTCGCCCAATCATAACAATCCGCGAGCAGGAACTAAAATCTTTCTGCTGATGTTTAGGCATCAGCCTGGATCCAAACCGGTCATTCAAATTTGTGAATTGAAATTTAACGCATGAAATAAGCATCGTGACGTTAGAAGCTGTATATCGATCTTATAACCCAACGGAAGACGATCTATGGAGCCACTGCTACAGATTGTGGCAGGCTTCAATTCCCTTCATTCTACACATCATAAGTTGAGTTAGACCGGTTTGGATAGCACTCGATAATGAGTGAACTGGTGCTATCGACCCTAAACAGACACTCGGACAATCTTTCTGAACCAACATAACGTCTAGCATCACCAGTGAATTAGGAGCGAAGAGAATAATTTATTTATCCGAGTGCAGCGTCTTGTTAAACATTTTGTTTACTTACTTTGAATAGCATGCCGACAGAAGATTTTTTCACTTTGTTGTTTGCATCAGCGAGTTCGCGGATGGATTTTGGAATATCTTTAAGTTTTGGAACATCAAACATTTGATCAGCAGCAATAGCTGTAAGCCCAAAAATAGGATTCCCTGTAACTGCTGCAGCCACCTCTACCGTACCAACAACAATCCATGAGCCAATGTCTTTACCAGCAAATGTCCACTGCTTTGCTTTCAATTCTTTTATCTTCTTTCTGTGATGATCAAACGCATCATTTATGTTGTCAAAAATTTTATCTCTACTTCGATGAAAGTTAGTCGGATTAGAATCAATTAGCTCATTAATTCCGTTACCTAACATACTGCGTATTTCATCCATGGCTCCTTGCTGGCGAATTTCAATTAGCGCATCAGTAGGAATATTACCAAGCCACTCCATTTCATTACTAGAAAGATCTTGCAAGCCTCTTACTATATGCAAATCATGAGATCCCAATTCTGACTCAGTTCTCTCGGCATCATATTCCAACTTCCAAACAAGATATTGCCATGATGTCGGAGCATCGATAAGAGGTGTGCCGTTTAGTCTTCGAGATTTTACAAGAAGCTCATTACTAACACTCATCCGACCTAAAGACTGAGACGCAAGCAATAATCCAGGCGAATCAATTCCTGGCTGCTTGTAGTGTTTACTCTCAAGAGCTCGCTCAATCTGAGATACAATATCTCCTTTCCATTTAGTGTCGAATAAAATTCGCTTGCCATCATTAATTTCTGCTACAGCTCTTTCAATTGTGTCTAACGACTGAGCAAAATCCATAAGCTCTTCGAAAGAGCTAAATTTTCGCCCAAATAATTTTCCTGAATGGATCAATGCGTCTTCTTGACCAAGTTTATAGAAGAAGTCCCTCTCTTCATTTTGAAGAGCAGCTTGATCTGGAAGAATTACAACAATGGGAATGTCGACCGCGGCGCATGCAAGGTCTTTATATTTCAAAATATTCATAGCATGCTTAATTAGATAATATACTTTATCTTCAGCGGCATAAAGCTCAAAGATATGCTTCGATCTTAGAAAAGGGTCGGGCAATACTATGGTATCTGTGTAGATTCCACACTTAGAGGCAATATTTTCATCATGCGAAGGGAATAAGTCTCCGCCAAATATTCCTTTTATATTGCCATGCAAATCTTCGACGTGAATATGGGCTATTTCTCCAACACTATCCCAGAATTGTTCAATTGCATTAAGAAACTCTTCGATATTTTTAGTTATTTCTTCTATTGATTTTTGACTTTGTGTTACAGCTCTTCCTGCATCATGCGGAGTAAGATTTCGATCAATCATAATTTTATAGAAATGACCAAAATTGTTTTCAATGAATTTAAAATACAAATTTTGAATTTCACTCAATGAAGCTTGTTTTTTTAGTTCTTCCCTATCATGCATTGCTGTGACAGCCAGAGCCATTGACCTAACGCGCCCATCTACTGTATCTAAGTCAACCTCACCATCAGGGCCTAGGCGAATAGCTAAAAGACTTTTTTCCATATCTAGACCTTCGGCAATTTTTACTTTGCCCGCCTTAAACTGCTCTTGGAGTATTTTTAACCGGCGGCGAAGCCTATCTTCGTATTCTATTTGCTCTTCAGTCTTTTCTTCAGACATTCACTGAACCCCGACATTCATATGATGGTTAATAAGTCATTATGTAGAGTCGGATATTCTACATTCTTTCTCAATCTGAGCAGTTAAATGATCTTTCAAATCAAGCTCTCTAAACCGGATAATATGACAAATAGGCATAAAAACAGTTTCTGGATATCATCAAAAGATAGCTTAGTATTAATTTTGGATGGCGGGTTTTGGCCGAACTGAGACCGTCAGTGCCAATCCAAACGAAGGTTTTGAAGCTGTCAGATCAAGTTCATATTTTTACAAATACTATCAGCGCGATAGTGGTTAGCTGCTGGAAAAATTAAACGTTCTTTTGTTGTTATAAAAGGGGCAAAATCAGACGTCGTTTTCCACCCCAAGGCAGCTCATATTGAGAAGTTCAGGTGGCATGATTTACGGCATGATACTGCTTCAACCCTGGAGCGTGATGGTCGAACGTTATTTGTACAGACCGCTATGCCCACCTCTGCTCCGAGCGTAAAAGACAGATTTTAACTACACCATGAGCCGCTGTATTAGCCTGTAAATCTTATATAATATTGTTAGGATTATTTATTAATCCTAAACTCTCCCGATGGGAGGACTGCGAAGTCATTCCCTGCTGGGTTGACTAAGCGTTCACAGTGAAGTGCATTTTAGGGGGTATATTGAATAAAGCGGCTATTGCATCACTAACAAAATTAAAAGAATGGTGGGTGATGACTGATGCAGCACAGCATCTTTCTCAGGTTTCTGGAATGGAAATTACGGAAGCGGCCCTTTTGCAATTCGCTTTGGCCGGACATTTGAAGCTATCTTTGCATTTAGTAAATGGCGTAACCGCTCGAAAATTAGTTAGGGTCAAGGATGCGGAAGGTGAGGAGTATCCTGTCGATATAAACAAGATGTTCCCAAATTACCCTCTCGACGATAAGAGGAGACTCTCTCCCTTCGTTAGGAGGTCAGGCAGTGGCGGTGCGCGATTTCTCAACTTAGAAAGTAACGTGACGACCATCAATGGAGTATGGGACTTGCCCCTGATTGGCGGAGAGCGGTTAGGCGTTGAACATGAATTGCATAGGTTGTTAAGCCTTCCAAATGTTAATCTCCCGGATTTGAATAATGTTCTAGTGGAACGCCACGATGGGGAGATGTGGCTGCTTCAAGAGCGTTATGGCGATATCGAGTCAAGAAAAGGTTCAAATGCTCAGTTGGCAAAGATGCGGCAGTATATAGCAGACAACAATATAGGTGATGAAGAAGCGTTAGAACTGAATAACCAATACAGTGAAGCACGAAAGAGATTCAATGCAAGAAAGTGGGGTGTAGACACAACCTATATTCCAGACTGGTTGCCGGAAGATGGTGTTCTGGTGGTTCGTAAAAAGGCAATGATGGAGTTTGAGCGGCATATTAGAGATAACGAGTCAGAGAGCAACGCTTCAACGCAGATGAACATTATAGAACTGTCTAAGAAACGTTCTTCTAGATACAATGACTGCGTTATTCAAGTGATCACTGAATTCACCGAGATCAATGGTTACCCACCAACTTCAGTTGATGAGGTCATAGGCCGCATGAAGCACCAGCCCCCGGACGATTATGATGTTGTTTTTGAAAAAGCAACGGTTAGTATGCAGGGGAAATATGGGGTGTTTTATCCCATAGACAAGTTGGAGTACGCAATAAAAAGACAGCTGGCCAAGCTGAAACAACTTAGTAGCCAGTCATAATGAAACGCCGAGGATAAAGCCGGGCAATTTCCGCTGCGCCTCTTGCGTAGTAAATCGCCAATTGATGGGGTAGTCTTCACATTATGCTCACGTACATTGGTTTCAACTTCACGACCTAGTAAGTCTTGGTCTAGCGGTTGAGCATACAGCCCGTTCAATTTCGGCGATGTTTAGCCAGCTGACGCGCCTAAAAATAGTGTGAAATTCCAGCCTCCGGACCAACTTGCACACTTGTTCTGCTGGAAAAGCCTCATGCAAGAACGCCACTATGCGCATTGTGGCTGTCCAGCGCCACACGAATCACTGGCGCATCGGGATACAGATCGGCAAGGGTTTCATGCTGTGGGCAAATTCGGTTTTATTGCGTCGGGCGACGATGTCCACTTGGCGAAACCCCTGTTGGGGCTCACAAATCATCCTCAAACCGTACATCCCTTTTCGTTCGCACTCGGTATCATAACGGGCCGGTGCGCCCGGTTCGACAGATACCGGTCATGTACTTCGGCAATAAGTAGCTGGGGCTTTCGTCGAAACACACAACCGGACGCGCCAGATCCTAAGGTGCTTCATAAAAGATCAAGGACGTTTTTCATGGTCGCCACGAACTCCACACGACTTTCGGAATGCATCGTTCCAGCTTCTGTCATGGTTTCAGAGTGTTTTCTTAAAAGCTGACGGATCATTTCGTGGCTACGCGGGGCAGCTAGTCCAACTCCACACTTAGTCTGGCAAGAGTCGCAAGGGCCAGTGTGAGAGTCTTGATGGCGCATCACTATAGGTGTTAGCAATCAGATGTGACTTGTGTATCCGTTAATCTAAGCCCCTGGCTGGGGCTAAGATGATCTTTGAGTGCCGTGTCAGGGGGCCTTCTTCTGCACACCGTTGACGGGTTTTTGCCATCACGGACGGGAACACGTCCAAGGTCTGGATAATGTCTTTATTCTGAGCCGGCTGCTGCTTTTAATAGAATGCAAGCTCGGGTTTGACTACGAGCTGTACTTTTACATTTATGACTAAGGTTTCCAATTCAAATTTTTCGTCGCCATTCAAATTGACTTTATATTGAATGGCTGGCATGACTGAGCCTCGGTGAATCAAAGCCAATACTCATCATGCCATAAATCCTCATCCTATCGCTTGGAATCAACGTGACTGACTACCAGATTAATTGTCAATTTTGACAATTAGCGCAAATAATTTGCAATTAAGGCAGGTTTTTAGCAATTAGCCAGTTTTCTGGTTTACATATCAATATCATAGCTTCACGGCGATTAACTTCCAGTGAGGCTTTTTTATGACCGATACACGCAACAACACAACCTTAGGCGACTTCTGCCCGAAAAATACTTTTGCAGTTCATCCAGACAATCCATTGAAAGAATCCGAATTTAACTGGCTATTCAAAAACCGAGATATCAACGGTTTTAAAGATGCGTTTGTGAAAGTGACGGCCAGAAACTTCTTGGTTCACGTTCCTACTTTTATTAAATGTTTGGCTGATCGAAGAGGCGTATAAATTCTGCCCCATTCGCATAACGTGCACCGGGCTACCGATTCGGATAATCGGGCACAGATAGAACCGGTATCGCATAGGCAATGCGGATGAGGTTCAGGTAGTACGCGACTTAGAACAAAAAACTACAGTGATTTTATTGCAGATATAAAAACAGCGGCAAATTCTAAGTAAGCGCTAGTAAATTTGTATCTGTTTTGTCACTCAACTCAACACTGATTCTAGTGCACGGAGAGACTTTGATGATCAAAAAAGACAACAGAGCCCTTGGGTGTGGGGACACCCAAGGGGCTCAGCAAAACATTCACGAGTTCAATTCTACTCAAATTATTGTGACATTGAAAGCGGACTGTTTTCGATTAGTATCTTGTTTAAGTATAGAGGGAGGTTCTTTATGCTGAATACTCTTTCATCAAAAACTGATCAATTGCTAAACCGGCTAGAACTCGTCAAAAAGACCGGTCAAGGCAAGTGGCTGGCACGGTGTCCGGCCCATGATGACAGATCGCCGTCTCTGGCCATTAAAGAAGTGAATGACCGGATTTTACTTCACTGTTTTGCTGGCTGTGGCGTCACTGAGGTATTAGGGGCCGTTGGTTTAACTATGACGGATTTGTTTCCAGATCGTGTGAACGCCTCATACGGGGCCGCGCCCAAAATCCCTAGGTTCAGTCGCCATGAAATGTTTCCGTTGTTAATGCAAGAAGCGATTATTTTGGCATTGGCTTGGAGCGATGTCATAACCCACGGCATTATGTCCGAAGCGGATAAGCTGCGTACTCAACAAGCTTATCAGTCCATCATGCGTCTGCATGCAGAGGTATCAGAATGAGCTTGCAGGACAGATTAGACGAACTGGGCATTGATGACCCCTACACCGAATGGCCGAATCCGCAAGCGTTGACTGAAAAAATTGCTGCTCAAGATTATCCTTTAGATGCTTTACCGAACAGTCTTCGTGCAGCGGTTGAAGAAGTTCTCGGTTTTACTAAGGCGCCAGCGGTATTAGCCGCGTCTTCGGCCTTAGCGTCGCTATCGTTGTCTACCCAGGCACATGTTGATATTAAGCGCGCTGACAAGCTGACCGGCCCTACCGGACTGTTTTTGTTGTCTATTGCCGATTCCGGCGAACGCAAATCAACTTGTGATGGTTTCTTCAGTAAACCCATTCAGGTTTACGAACAAGAACAGGCGGAACTCGCTAAGCCGTTGCTAAAAGATCATGCCGCTGCGGTATTGGCCTGGAATGCTGAGCGGGAAGGAGTGTTATCAGCCATTAAGGATGCCAGTAAGAAAGGTAAGCCAGTAGCCGAATTGCGCGATAATCTGACTCAAATTGAACACGACAGACCCGTGCCGCCGCGCATAGCCAAATTGATTCGTGGCGATGAAACGCCGGAGAATTTAGCTTATGTCCTAGCGAAAGAATGGCCAAGTGGCGGCGTCATATCCAGCGAGGCCGGTGTCGTGCTGGGGGCACATGGCATGGGCAAAGATTCAATCATGCGCAATTTGGCATTGCTGAATATTCTTTGGGATGGTGGCGAGTTATCTGTAGGGCGGCGCTCAACTGAATCGTTTATTGTCCGAGGCGCTCGGTTGACGGTGGCTTTGCAAGTGCAGGAAGCGACTTTGCGCAGCTTTTTTGATCGTTCATGTGGATTGGCAAGAGGCACTGGTTTTTTTGCAAGGTTTTTGGTCGCCTGGCCGGAATCGACTCAAGGTTATCGCCCTTTCACCGATCCGCCGGATAGCTGGCCGAAACTAGCGGCATTTCATCGACGCATTACAGAAATTCTTAATACCTCGGTTTCATTTGATGAAGGAGGGGCTTTAAATCCAGCCATGATGGCATTCACTCCGGAAGCTAAAACGGCATGGGTTGCCTTTCATGATGTCTTGGAAAGAGAATTGCGCAGTGGCGGCGAACTCTATGATGTCCGTGATGTCGCCAGTAAAACCGCGGACAATGCCGCACGACTGGCTGCGTTGTTTCATGTCTTTGAACATGGCTTTGAAACAGCCGTTGATTCCGATTCATTCGAAAATGCCAGTCGCATTGCAGCTTGGCATTTGCATGAAGCCCGGCGGTTTTTTGGTGAACTGGCCTTACCGGTTGAATTAGCCAATGCGGTGCGGTTGGATAACTGGCTGCTGGACATTTGCCAAAGGCAGCACAAACACAGCGTGCCTCGGCGCGAACTGCAAAGATTGGGGCCGGTAAGGGATAAAGAACCGCTGAAAAATGCCTTGAAGGAGCTTGAGGGTCTGGGCAGAGTCCGCGTTATTCAGGAAGGACGCCGGATTGACATCAAGATCAATCCGCAACTGCTCGATGGAGCCGCACGATGATCTTATCGGCACTGATTCAAAAAAACGGCCTACTTCAACTTGCGACGCTGACAGTTGCGACACCTGCGACACCTACAACATCCACGGGTGGAGTTGTCGCAACTACTATCACTGTCGTGGATCCCGAAATTCAAAAAGCTTTCATGGTTGAAGTACAGGATAGCCCGCTCAGCGAGCCAAATTCAGAACCGGTGTCATATGATCTGTTCTTTACGGATGATCGACGACATTGTTCTGAATGCAGTAATTTATCTGCTGGTCGCTGTCTGGCCGCATGGCGTGGCGAGATAGTGGCGGCCAGGCAGTATCGGCCAATAGATGACATACCAAGACGTTGTGAAGGTTACGCGCCTAAAGCATGTGAATTCGATCAGCGTTCAGGTAAACAACGCTGGCCTAATCTTCATCAAGCTGATTACTGATAAGGCAATAATAAAGAGGCTCTTATGATACAAAATACCAAACGAGTTCGCCGCAGAGGCCGACTAAGAATCTGTTTACGATCTTCTGAGTTAAGCGTCAAGAAAGCTAAATGGACAAGCAGTAAAATTGGTATTGAGCTTGTGCTCACGGTTTTTTCCATAAGCGGCGGCATTTTCCTAACTTAGCGAAAGAGCGTTCAACGTTCCAACGTTGCGGAATCACTTTGAAGGTATGCAGTTCGTTGCGCTTGGCGATTTTAATGCTGCCGCCGAGCTTATCGCTGACGGCGATGGCAAAAGGTTGTCCGAATAGCCGTCATCAGCCAGAATACTTATTACTTGCGTCAAGTTAATGATTGTTTGCATTAAGAAGAAGTCTCTACAAAGTCAGATTCTCAGACTTTGTCACTTTAATGTCAGGTTTGAGCGCGGCAGAGACAAATCCTTTGGCTCAATGCCAACAAGGGTTTGCTGGCACCCCAATGTTAGTCTCTTCTAATTGTCTTTGCCGTTAGTTTGGGGAAGTGGCAAGGGTCTGTTTTTGGGGCTGGCTCGCACTGGAACACCGCTTTACTATGGTTGACTTTCACGGTTTCATTTTTCGGTTGCGCTGACTAGGGCTAGGCTCGCCATCACGATCACATGATGGCGAGCCTGTTTAATGTTATTGACAAGGATAGAGCAGGGCAGTGCTTTGCTTTTCCAGTGTGCCTTTGCGCAATCTATTCAGCAGCAACACCCAGCTTTCGGCTTGATCGAAAGTCATCTCCACAAATACCCTAGGTCTATAGATATCATCCAGATCAATATAAAGCCCGGTTTCGTTTTTGGACTTGATTTGCGCAGACAAATTTTGAGCCTCGATCTGGGCTTGCTGAACACTATTTAAGCCGGCGCCGGAAATCACGGTGTGGCCTGGCGAAAACGCCTGATAATTGATCACTTTATCCAGGCTGAACTTGAAGGGTTCGCTGATCCGGTATTTTCTATCAATACTGTTAGTGGCCAGCATCTTGTTGGCGACATCAACGCCAATACCCAAATAATAATAATCGACTTTTTCCAGCACTGCGGCAATTTGGGCCGGCATCTCGATATAGGCTGCATTTATTTTTTTCAGGTCTTTCGAGGACGACCGGTAGCTAAGCCATGCGGGAAACAAAATCAAAGCGGCCATGCCTAACGTTGCGGAGGCATCAGTGCTGATGTTGTTAAAAATACCACCAAATACCATCATAGTGACAAAGCCGGCAAACATCCCAAGGATGATATTCCGTGGCAGTTTTAAAAAGAACATCCCAATGTGATACGTCCTGGCTTTATAGCCGACGATCGGCGCTATCTGGTTTTTATCGGCCGTTAATTTTCGGTATTTTTCCGACGACCTTAAGTAGCTGCCTATGGCCGTAAACAAAAACACAAAAACCAGCATAGCGATGATCCCAACAATTATGTCGCCGTCGCCGTGAATATGAAAAGCCCTAGCCAGCCCGCTAGCAAGGACAAACGCAAATCCGCTGTAAAAAATCGCCCACCAGATCCTTGAATTCAAGGTTTGCCAATAATAGCTGACATGAAAATCCCTGGGGCTTGGGATATTTTCTGATATTGCTTCTGTTTGCATGATTTCTCTCGTGGTAGTGATGTGTAAAAAACTCGTTGTCTAGTTGACAGAAGTTCCTGCAGCTCTGGTAGGTAACCCCGTCCTGTCGCATACCGCAGCGTAAGGCGCGACATCTGCATCAAACGCTAAGCCCGTCGTTGCAGCTTGACCCGGCCTATTTGGCAGTAGCGGAAAATCGCTCCATGAATCCCATGTATTGTACTTTGATTAACGACAAAAGTGCGCCGCTAATTTGGCTGAATCCTCTACCCTGAAGAAAATAAAAGTGTCTAACGTCCAGGTTACGTTCTTGGTTGGTAAATCAGTGACTAGACGACGCTGTCTTTTCACACGGGGTCGGCATATGGACGCCTTCCAGACACTCAGAGAGTCATCACACCGTTATCAGCAGATCCGCATTAAACCCCGTACTCTCGCCTGGGTAACCGCGCGGATTGCTGACAATGCGCGTGCCCTTAATCGGGTAGTCGACGGCGTGGTGAGTGTGGCCGTGCAACCACAGCGAAATTGAATTCCCCATCAGCGCCTCCCAGTTGTTAGCGTAGGAGGCATCCAAATGGGAGATATTTTTTATGTAGGTAGAGCCCATTTGGTTCGAATTGCCCATTACCATTTTCCAGTGCTTCACATAATCACTATTTTCATTATGGGCAGCGCCGAGCGACAACCTCGATGGCGCATGATGACTCACCACCACGGTGAGCCCCTCAAAAGGTTCTGCAAGCCGTTCACGCAGCCAGCTCAGGGACTTGTGGTTGCGCATCACTAAATCCCCGGTTTGCAGTTTACGATAGCCTGCGGCACGAATCCGCTTGAAGTCGTTGAGTTCCTGGCGTGCCTCCCATTGGGCCCGCAGCACATCGCCGGTCGAGGTGTAATCCGTCCAGCAGGTCGCCCCGAGAAAGCGTACGCCCTGAAATATCCACTCATCGTTATCCAGCACACGTATGCGATCGCACGCTTTCATACGCATTTTTTCCAGCGTAGTGTCGAGGTGGCCGCCATAAAACTCGTGGTTGCCCTGCACATAAATAACCGGGCAAGCAAACGCATGACGGGCATAGTCCACGCCCCGGGTTTTGATGTCAATGTCGCCGGCAAGCACAACGACATCCGCTTGCTTAGCCGCTAAAGACGGCGTGTACCGCTCGAATTCGTTGTGCAGGTCAGAGAGTAAATGGATTTTCATGGGGCTGTTGATTTAGTAAGGTTTAACTTCGTTCTTACGGCTTCGGCATCGGTGGAACAGAACCCCTGCATCGCCACGGTCTGGTCATGTCAGGCATACTCAACTAAAGTGATGCGGCTCGCCGGTATGCTCGTCGATCCGGGCGGCATAGTGATTAATAAAGTCAACGTTCCCCTGGGTCCGGTCATCGCCGCCCAAGAACGTCACTGATAAACAGCTGTTCTTCTTTTCTATAGAGAATTTAGTCGCAGGCATCTGGTTGTGCTTATGATGAAAGTCGCAGGAATTTTGTAACGCCATGACCAATCGTGACCACCCTCTGCCGAGGCCCTGGACGGAATCCACTTCCTCTTCACCGTAAATTTTCTGGCTGTGTGGCTCGATGTGTTGGGCGCATCGTGTAGAGACCCAGCCTCCGGCCGAGACGACCATCGCGGGGCTCCCGCAGATCTCGCAGGTGATTGACGAGATGTGCTCGGCCAGCGTGACGACGCCGGCGCTGTAATCATTCGGCGCTGCAAAATAATAGCGTAGCGTGCCGAATTTTTCCTTGACCTGGGAGGCGGAATGATTAGGGTCATGCCGGGACACTAACAATGATAAAACATCGAGCAGGGGATACCAGCCGTCGCCACAGCTAAAGCCCCAGTGCATACAGGTCTTCGACGCTTCGCCGTGGCGATTTTTGTAGAGCCTGGGGTACGCCCGGCAGAGCTGGTCATCTAATTCTTTTCTCATGGTGAGTTCCTTAAGTCAGTTAATATCGGTCGCTAAAAAGCCAATGCCGGCCTTTTGGCGGCCTGCTCCGGTGTCGCTGGCTTTGATGTCCGCCACAGAGAGGTAGTTTCGTTTATCAAACGCCGCCAAGCCAAAAGATTGCTCAAGCAACTTCCTTACCTTACGAGGATGATGTTTGCAGAGCTCGGCCAACACGTCATCGCGGATCGTCTCCTCGAAAACTTTGCCGGAGGGGTGTTTGTCGATAAAACTCTTGTACTGATTGATTACGATGGCGGGCATCTGTTCTGCTGATGGGTCGCTGATCTGAAACACCGTGAAGCGGTCAATGATCGGTTGATCCAACCCCTCTAGATTATTGGCCGTGGCGATCCAGAGCACATGGGAGGCATCGATCGTTAGGTCGGGCACCGACAAATCATGAAACGCTTTGGCTTGCCGTGGCTCCAGCAGTTGATGCAGGGCCGCGAGCGGTTGGTAGTCGCTATGCCCCCGGGCTTTGTCCACTTCATCCAGCATAATAATGGGGTTGGCCATCTCGCCCAGCGCTAACGTGTTAAATAGTTGTCCTGGCTGGGAATTGCTCCAGAAGGATTCCGAGCCGGTCAGCGCCGATCCGGTCTGCGCATTGCTGACGTCAATGACCGTGAGCTTGGTCCGGAAGTCGCTGGCGATCGTCAGGGCGTACTCGGTCTTCCCAATGCCGGGGCCGCCGACCAGCATAAAGGGCGGTATGCGCAGCACCTGATCGCTCGCCTCCGATAAAGCCAGCTGGTTACGGATAAAAGCCGTCACCTCGGCAAAATTTGGGAATGACTCAGTCAGCTCTTCGCAGTAATCACGCCAGTCTGCGGGAATGGTCACCAGGAGCTTGCGGGCAGAGGCGTCGCGTATTTTCTTGACGAGCCCCTTAATCCGGTTGGCTTGATCCTTGGAGGCATCCGCGTAGGCGCGTTCTAACTGATTGACTTCGTTAAGATCAAAGACCGCCACTCGCGGTGGCACCGCGACAGCCATCATTTCCTCGTCATCCTCTTCGTCCCACTCATCCTCTTCCGCGTACTCATCGGTATCCTCAAACTCGTCATGCTCGATTTCAGATTTATTT
>Ga0066410_1000248_pt1 | contig 17957 bp, 20 predicted proteins | sample LakWasMet14_LOW5_2_FD_59497 | JGI IMG/M metagenome (GOLD analysis project Ga0066410, IMG submission 59497) | Freshwater sediment methanotrophic microbial communities from Lake Washington under simulated oxygen tension - Sediment Metagenome 14_LOW5 | ecosystem: Environmental > Aquatic >...
GCGACCTCGTGCCGAACCTCAACCTTTTCAGCAAGGTGGTGGCCGATGAGGCCGGGCGCCTGAACTTTGTGCCCGGTCATAGCGAGGCAGGCGACCAGGTGGAGCTCCGATTCGAAATGAACACCCTGGTCGTGCTGAACACCTGTCAACACCCGCTGGACCCCGACCCGACCTATCACCCTCGCTCGGTCCGGCTGGAGGTCTTTGCGAACCCACCGGTGCCGGCGGACGATCCCTGCCGCAATTCGCGTCCGGAGAACACCCGGGCCTTCATCAACACCGAGAACTATCACCGGCTCCGCGGGTGAGGCCGCGGCAGCAACCAAAGCTTCATGGCAAATGACCATCAAACGGAACCAGCATGAATACCCTCACTGAAAGCCAGCTTGATCCCGCCACCGCGGTGTACCGCCACACCGTCCTCGCGGGCGACCATTGGTCGCGGGAAATCAAACGTGGTCAGGTCATGCGCATCGTGGACCTCGAGGGTAACCAGGCCGCCGACACCCTGTTCTATGATGCCCGGGACCCGGCCAACCGCTACAGTGCATCCGACACGGTGCGCCGCCAGTCGGCGCTCTACCTGACCACCGGCACCCCGCTGGTCTCCACCCGGGGAGACGTGTTGCTGACGATTGTGGCCGATACCTGCGGCCGTCATGACACCCTGGGCGGAGCCTGTTCCCGCGAGAGCAACACGATGCGCTACGCCTTGGAGAAAGAGCCCATGCACGCCTGCCGGGACAGCTTCATCCGCGGTGCGCAGGAGTGCAGCTGCCACCTCGGCAAGCGCGACATCACCTGCAACATCAACTTCTTCATGAACGTGCCGGTCACACCGGACGGTCGCCTGACTTTTGCCGACGGCGTCTCCGGTCCCGGCCGCTACGTCGAACTCCGCGCTGACCGCGACGTCCTCGCGCTGATCTCCAACTGCCCGCAGCTGAACAACCCCTGCAACGCATACAACCCGACGCCGATTGAGGTGATGGTTTGGGAGGAGGCCGACGCGGGAAGCGTCGGAGTAGTTGGTAGTTTGGAATGAGTAATTAGGACGAACCATGATGACCCAAAGACTTCAGATAGCCGTTGAGGGCGGGCAGGAGATTCCGCATGACGTCCTGCAGCGCAGCTGTCTGTTCGACGGTAATGAGTCCTCGTTTGTGTGCCCGCCGGAGAAAGTGGCGGGCTTCGTACAAAGATCCGCGCGCAATGCGAACGAACCGTTGGTGGTCGGTCGGAGAAGCCCGGCCGTAGCCTTCCGCAATGTTTGCCCCCACACTGTCGGCGGCGCGCACGATTTGTTGACCAACCGTCGATCTGGAGAACTGGTCCCAGGACCTCGTGACGTTCCAAGTCAGATCGGCCAGCTCTTCGGCCAACGCATAAACTTTCAGACTATCCAGGGCGAATTTAGGCATGTTCCCATGAGTTGAGCGGCCCGAATTCGGGTTCCATGCCTAATTACTAACTACCAAATACCAACTACTTTCCTTTCCTTCCCTTGTTCTCCAAAATCCTCATCGCCAACCGCGGCGCCATTGCCTGTCGCGTCATCCGCACCTTGCGCCGTCTCGGGATCCAATCCGTGGCCGTCTACTCGGAGGCTGATGTCGGTTCGCTGCACGTCAGCCTGGCGGATGAGGCGGTGCTGATCGGTCCGTCACCGGCGGCGCAGAGCTATTTGCTCGGGGAAAAGATCATCGAAGTCGCGAGGCAGACCGGGGCGCAGGCGATTCATCCAGGCTATGGATTCCTCAGCGAAAATGCCGGATTTGCCGAGGCCTGTGCCGCTGCCGGCATTGTTTTCATCGGACCGAAGCCGGACCAGATGCGGCGTTTCGGTTTGAAGCACACCGCGCGGGAGATCGCCCAGGCGGAGGGCGTGCCGCTGCTGCCGGGCACGGGCCTGCTTTCCGATGTGGCGGTCGCGCTGCAGGAGGCGGAGGCGATCGGCTATCCGGTCATGATCAAGAGCACCGCCGGGGGCGGCGGCATTGGCATGCAGCTGTGCTGGAGCGCGGCGGAACTCGAGCCGGCCTTCGCGCGGGTGGACCGGCTGAGCCGGAGCAATTTCAAGGAAAGCGGCCTCTATCTCGAGAAATATGTGGAACGCGCCCGGCACATTGAGGTGCAGATTTTCGGCGACGGCCGCGGACACGTGGTCGCCCTCGGCGAGCGCGAGTGCTCGATCCAGCGCCGCAACCAGAAGATCATCGAAGAAACCCCGGCACCGAATCTGCCGGCAAAGGTCCGGCAGCAGTTGCTGGACTGTGCCGAGCGGCTCGGCCGGGCGGCGGGGTATGAGAATGCCGGCACGGTCGAATTCGTGTACGACGATGCGGCCCAGCAATTCTATTTTCTCGAAGTGAACACCCGGCTGCAGGTCGAGCACGGGGTGACCGAGGAAGTGACCGGCATCGATCTGGTGGAGTGGATGGTGCGGCAGGCGGCGGGCGAAATGGATCTGGCCACGTTCACCCGTCAGGTTTGCGGGGCGTCGATTCAGGTGCGGCTGTACTCCGAGGATCCGGGCAAGAATTTTCAGCCGGCCACCGGGATCCTGACGGAGCTGGTTTTTCCGCGCGGTATCCGTCTCGAGACCTGGGTGGAGCGGGGCAGCGAGATCAGCCCGTACTACGATCCGATGATCGCGAAGTTGATCGTGCGCGGAAACGACCGAGAGGAAGCGCTGATGCGGCTAACTCAGGCGCTGGCGGACACCCGCGTGGCCGGACTCGAGACCAATCTGCTTTATCTCCGCCAGATCCTTGCCTCCAAGGGTTTTCGCGCGGGGAAGGTCACGACGCGTTACCTCGAGAAGCTGCCTTATGCCGCCCCGACGATCGAAGTGTTGGAGGCCGGCACCCAGACCACGGTGCAGGATTACCCGGGCCGGCTCGGTCATTGGGATGTGGGCGTGCCTCCGTCCGGTCCGATGGATGGCCTGGCGTTCCGTCTGGCCAACCGCTTGGCCGGCAACCCCGCATCTGCGGCCGGCGTGGAGATCACGCTTTCCGGTCCCATCCTGAAATTCAATACCGCGGCGGTGATTGTCCTCACCGGCGCTGATACCGGGGCGACGCTCGACGACGTTCCGGTCGAGCGCTGGCGGGCGGTGCGGGTGAAGGCGGGTCAGACCTTGCGGTGCGGTCCGATTCAGGGCGCGGGTATGCGCGCCTACCTCGCGGTCCGGCATGGTTTCGACGTTCCGGATTACCTCGGCAGCAAAAGCACGTTTACGCTGGGATTGTTCGGTGGCCACGCCGGCCGGGCTTTGCGGACGGGGGATATTTTGCGCGTGAACCCCCAAGGCGGGGCCGGAGGCGGCGAGAGCACCGCTCTGCGCCGGCTGCCGGCGACGCTGGTGCCGGCCTATTCCCGCGAGTGGGAGCTTGCCGTCCTTTATGGCCCGCACGGCGCGCCCGACTTCTTTCAGCCCGAGGACATCGCCGATCTGTTCGCCTCGACCTACGAAGTGCATTTCAACTCCGCCCGCACCGGCGTGCGTCTCATCGGGCCCAAGCCACGTTGGGCGCGCACCGATGGCGGCGAGGCCGGGTTGCATCCGTCGAACATCCACGACAACGCCTACGCGGTCGGCACCATCGACTTCACCGGCGACATGCCGATCATTCTGGGCCCCGACGGTCCCAGTCTCGGCGGTTTCGTGTGCCCGGCCACGATCATCGCGGCCGACCTATGGAAGACCGGTCAGCTGCGTCCGGGCGACAAGGTGCGTTTCCGGCTCGTGACCGCCGTTGAGGCCCGGGAACGCGAGGCTGCTCAGGAGGCGGCCATCGAGACGCTCACACCGGTCCGCCTCCGTTCCAGCCGCAAGCCTGTGCCCGTGCCCGCGGATGCCGCGCTGCATCGGATCGCCGAAAAACCCGGTTCGCCCGCGGTTTGCTACCGTCCGTCCGGCGACAAATACCTGCTGGTCGAATACGGACCGCTCGTGCTCGATCTCACGCTGCGCTTCCGGGTGCATGCGCTCATGGAGTGGCTGCAGGCAAATCACACGCCCGGCCTGCTGGATCTGACGCCGGGCATCCGCTCGTTGCAGATCCACTATGACAGCCGCGTGCTGCCGCTGGCCCGGCTGATGGAGACGCTGATCTATGCCGAGTCGCATCTGCCCGCCGTGGCCGACATGGAGGTGCCGACGCGCATCGTGCATCTGCCCCTGTCCTGGGAGGACGAGTCCACGCTCCTCGCCATTCGCAAGTACATGCAGACCGTGCGCAAGGACGCTCCGTGGTGTCCGAGCAACATCGAGTTCATCCGCCGCATCAACGGGCTCGATTCCGTGGACGAGGTGAAACGCATCGTCTTCGACGCCAGTTACCTCGTGCTCGGGCTCGGTGACGTATATCTCGGTGCCCCGGTCGCCACGCCCGCCGATCCGCGGCACCGGCTCGTCACCACCAAGTACAACCCGGCGCGCACCTGGACGCCGGAAAACGCCGTCGGCATCGGCGGCGCCTACATGTGCGTCTATGGCATGGAAGGCCCGGGCGGCTACCAGTTCGTCGGGCGCACGGTGCAGATGTGGAACCGCTGGAGGCAGACGGCCGACTTCACCGACGGCCAGCCGTGGCTCCTGCGCTTCTTCGACCAGATCCGCTTCTACGAATGCAGCGCCGAGGAGTTGCTGCGCTTTCGCCGGGATTTCCCGCTGGGTCGTTTCAAGCTCAAGGTGGAACACCAGACCTTCCGCCTTCGCGACTACCAGCAGTTCCTCGTCGACAACGAGGCGTCCATCACGGCCTTCAAGACGCGGCAGCAAGCCTCCTTTGAGGCCGAGCGCCAGCGGTGGGCGGAATCGGGTCAGTTGAATTTCTCCGCCGAAGCCGAGGCCTCCGCCGCCAGCGGCGCCCACGCAGCGCTACCCGCCGGCCACAAGGCGGTCACGGCCTCCGTGCCGGGCAATGTCTGGAAGATCAACGTGCAGCCTGGCCAGCGCGTGACGAAGGATCAGGCGCTGGTGGTGCTTGAGTCCATGAAGATGGAAATCGCCGTGCACCCGACCGATACCTGTGAGGTCACGGAGGTGCTCTGCGCCGAGGGGCGTCCGGTGCAGGCGGGTGATGCGTTGGTGATCGTCAAACCCGTGACCTGAATGAAACCCGCCGATCTCAAAACCCAGCTGGACCGGATTGACGCCCGTGACCAGGATCCGGTCTGGATTTCACGTTGCCCGCGGGCCGCGATCGAGGCGGCGGTCGCCGGGGCGCCGAGCGGTCCCTTGCGCGGCGTCACTTTTGGCATCAAGGACAACATCGATCTGGCCGGTCTGCCGACCACGGCGGCCTGTCCCGATTTTGCCTACACGCCGGCGGTCTCCGCGCCGGTGGTGGCCCGGTTGGTGGCGGCGGGCGCGATTCCGCTCGGCAAAACGAATCTCGATCAGTTTGCCACAGGGTTGGTGGGCGTGCGTTCACCTTATGGCGTGCCGGTCAATCCGTTTGGATCGGACTTTCTTCCGGGCGGATCGAGCAGCGGTTCGGCCGTGGCGGTGGCGGCGGGACTGTGTGATTTTGCCCTTGGCACGGACACGGCGGGATCCGGCCGTGTCCCTGCGGCGTTCAACAACCTCATCGGACTGAAGCCGACCAAGGGATTGCTCAGCACCCGGGGCGTGGTCCCCGCGTGCCGTTCGCTCGACTGCGTGTCGATTTTGGCGCGGACCGTGGGCGAGGCGGCCGAGGTGCTGGCGGTGGCGGCCGGGTATGATGCCGAGGATCCGTTCAGCCGTCGGGCCGAGCCGCCGCTAGCCAACGAAAGCTGGCCGCCCCGGATCGGCATTCCGCGCGCCGACCAGCGGGAGTTTTTCGGCAACGCCGCGGCGGCGCAGCTCTTCGCCGCCGCCGTGGGCAAGTGGCGGCAACTCGGGGCGACGATCGTGGAGATTGATTACACGCCTTTCCGGGATGCCGCCCGTCTGCTGTACGAGGGACCGTGGGTGGCGGAGCGCTACGCGGCCATCCGCGACTTTATCGAGAAAAAGCCGGATTCCCTGCATCCCGTGACGCGCCGGATCATCGAACCGGCGCGCGTCCTGACCGCCGTCTCAGGTTTTGAGTACGGGTATCGTCTGGCCGCACTGCGCCGACAAGCCGATCAGGTTTGGCGCGAGATCGACGTCCTGCTGACGCCCACGGCGGGGACGGTCTATACGGTCGCGGAGGTGGAGGCCGATCCCATCCGGCTCAACAGCAACCTCGGGTATTACACGAACCACATGAACCTGCTGGACCAGTGTGGTCTGGCCGTTCCGGCCGGATTTCTGCCGAACGGGATGCCTTGGGGCGTCACGCTCGCGGCGCCGGCATTCTGTGATGACCGGTTGCTTCGGCTCGGCGCGCGATTCCTCGGGGAAGCCGCTCCGCCGCGGGCCCTCGCGCCTGCTGGTCCGTTGGTGCGCCTGGCGGTTTGCGGGGCACACCTCAGTGGCTTGCCTCTCAACGGACAACTCACGCGGCTCGGGGCGACCTTGGTGGAGGCGACCACCACGGCACCGCAATACCGGCTCTATGCCCTGCCCGGTACCACGCCGCCAAAGCCGGGTCTTGTGCGGGTGGCGGCGGACGGAGCGGCCATCGCGGTCGAGGTGTGGGAGTTGCCGCGGGATGCCTACGGCCATTTTGTGGCGGAGATTCCGGCGCCGCTCGGCATCGGCACCCTGGTTTTGAAGGACGGCGCAAGCGTACAAGGGTTCCTCTGTGAGGCGATCGCCGTCGCAAACGCCGAGGATGTCACGGCGCACGGCGGCTGGCGGGCCTACCTGGCCAGCCGGAGATGAGCTGCGGGCTTGCCTCGCTGGCACGGCGGCAGCTTTCATGACGCCTTGCCCATGTTGCAGTTGATCCACGCCCCGATCGTCCCGCCTGATCTGTCCCTGATGGGGATTGAGCTGTCGGTGGCGCGTCTCACGCTGGCCAAGCGGATCTGGCGCGGGACGGCGGCGGACGGCACCGAGTTTGGCTTCGAGCTGGAGCGGCCGTTGCGCCACGGCGATACGTTCTGGCAGACCGCCACGGCGCGCTATGGGATTGCCCAGCAACCCGAGGCGGTGCTGGAAGTTTCGCTGGCGGTGGCTCCGTCGGCCGCCGCAGGAATCGGTTGGGCGGTGGGCAACCTGCATCTGGAGTTGCAGGCTGAACCGACGCGCCTGTTGGCGCCGGACGAGCCGGCGGTGCGGCAATTGTTCGAGCGTCTGAATGTGCCGTTTCAACCCACGGCCGCCATTTTCCGTCCGGGCCGCTTTGCCCGTGGCAACCAGTCCCAACATGAACTCGGACCCAGCCACAAACACTGAGGCGGCGTGGGTGGTCGGCCTGTTGCAGGCGGGGGATTCGTTCTACCCGACGGGCAGCTACGCACACTCGTTTGGATTGGAGGGATTGGTGCAGGCGGGCGTCGTGCATGACCGGGCGACCCTGAAGGCGTTCTTTGAACTCTCGACGCTGCCGGCGTTGCGCCAGACGGATCTGCCGCTCGCGGCGCATGCCTGGCGGGCCATGGGCGAGGGAGAATGGGAGAAGGTTGGTGAACTTTGCATCCTTTCCTCTGCGCTGAAGACTTCCCGCGAGGCGCGCATGGCGTCGGAAAACATCGGACGCCAGCGGACAGAGCTGATGGCCACGCTGCACCGTCACGCCCTGGCATTGGAGTTTACCCGATTGGCCGCGGAACGAGGCTGGCCGTATTCACCGCCGGTGGCGGCGGCGCTTGAAGGCCGGGTGCTGGGGGCGCCTTTGGGCGCGGTGCTCGGCGGGGTGTACTACGCCACGGTGGCTTCGTTGTTGTCCGCCGCCATGAAACTGCTGCGCCTGGGCCAGAACGCCAGCCAGTCGCTGCTCACCGAGACCCTGGCGCAGGCGCCTGCGCTCATCACCGCCGCCGAGGCGGTGCCCGTGGCGGATATCGGCTGGTTCAACCCCTGGCTCGATATCGCAGCCGCGCGGCATGAGTCGGCGGATTCGCGGATGTTTATTTCGTAGCTATAGGGCCTATAGGAATCATAGGACCTATCCCAAAACCACTCACTTCTCCATGAAACGCTCCCCTCGCATTGGCATCGGTGGCCCGGTTGGCTCGGGCAAGACGATGCTTTGTCTCAAACTTTGCCAGCAGATGCGCACGCGCTGGTCGATGGCGGTCGTGACCAATGACATTTACTGCTCCGAAGACGCGCAGTTCCTCATCAAGCACAGCGCCTTGCCGGCGGAGCGCATCGCGGGCGTCGAGACCGGCGGTTGTCCGCATACGGCGATCCGTGACGACACCACCATGAACGAACAGGCCTGCCGGGCCCTTGAGGCGAGGTTCCCCGACTTGCAGCTCCTGCTGGTGGAGAGCGGTGGCGACAATCTCACGGCGACTTTCTCCCCTGAGCTGGTGGATGCGTTCATCTACGTGATCGACGTCGCCGAAGGGGACAAGATTCCGCGCAAGGGTGGTCCCGCCATCCGGCACAGCGATCTGCTCATCATCAACAAAATCGATCTCGCGCCCCTGGTGGGCGCCGATCTCGGCGTGATGGATCGCGATGCGAAGATCCAGCGCGGGGCGAAGCCCTTTCTGTTCTGTGACCTGAAGCGTGAGCACAATCTTGCGGCGGTGATCGCGTGGATCGAGCGCGAGGTGCTGTTCGGGAAAACCGCGAAGGCGTGATCGGCCCACGCAAGGACACGAATGGTCGCGAAAAACAGTTCAGTTGGCGGACGGGCCAGGCGCGGCCGGTCGGGAGACCGGCCCTCCATTTCATTCAGGATGACAGTTCGGGGCGGCTCTTCGTGCTCATCCGTGAGTTTATTCAGGCTCGCGTACCAGCCGGACACACCCCGTCGCTTCGCGCCACCCCTCTTCCTAGAGGGGACCCAATCAACTGGTCCGAAAATCCCCTCCAGGAAGAGGGGTGCCCGGCGGGGCGGGGTGTGTTGCGACTGGCGTGAAAGTTATTCCTTCTTCCGCCAGGCTATTACGCGATCCTCAATAGTGGACGACCTTTCCGGCGCATGAGCACGTTCTCCGGACATCTTCGGCTTGAAGCGGCGGCCCGGCCTGATGGGAAAACCGTGCTGGCGGCGCAGTCATTCCGGGCTCCTTATCACCTGAGCAAACCCTATTGGGACGCCGATGCCGGCACGTTGCTGGTGCAGGTGGTGAATCCGACCGCCGGCATTTTGGAAGGGGACTCGCTGCAGTCGGACATCACGGTGGGCGAGGGAGCCGCTTTGCTGGTCACTACCCCGAGTGCGAGCCGGGTGTTCAAGATGCCGGACGGCTCGGCGGCGTGTGTGCAGCGGTTTGCCGTCGAGGCGGGCGGATGGCTGGAAATGCTGCCCGAGCCGCTGGTGCCGCACCGGGGCAGTCGCTACCGACAAACGACGCAGGTTGAAGTCGCGGCCGGTGGAGGATTGTTTTTCGTCGATCTGTTGATGCCCGGACGCGTGGCCCACCAGAACGAGGCCTGGGTCTGGGACCGCTTGTGCCTTGAGACGGAAGTGCGGCTCGGCGGAGAACTCATCCTCAAGGAGCGCTTTGAACAAAGCGGCACCGGTCTGAAGGACCTGGCCGCGCTGGCCGGATCAGGGCCAAAGGCGTGCTTTGGCAACGCGGTCCTGGTCGCCGGGGGTGGCGCCGCGTGGCGGAGCGAGGTCGCGAGCCTGCATGGCGATGGCGTCTGGCTCGGGGTCAGTGATCTCCGCCGGGGTGGCTGGAGCATCAAGTTTGTGGCCGCAGATAGTATTCGATTGCGGCAAACCTTGCGCCGACTTCGCGCGATATTGGCTGAGCACTATCCGCGGATGCGCTGTGATCCGCGTAAATTGTAAGCCGCATCGGCCCATCCGCAGGCCGGGATCCAGCAGCCGGGCGTCAGTCGCGTTTGAGCGGCTGCTCCTGACGGGACGGACGGGATGACATCAACCGCCAGAGTCCCCAGCCGGCCGCAAGTACGAGGGCTACGCAGGCGATCGTCGCCCACGGGTGGTTAACGAGGTGGTCGAAATCCCACCCGAAATCGTGATCACCGTCGTGGCCGGGATGGGCCTGGGCGAGAACCGGCAGCAGGAGGGCAACCAAAGCGAAGGGGCGGGCGAGGGCGTTTTTCATGGGGGAGGAAAAGCAGTTAACGGGCCAAATCAGGGGGTGGCGCCGGCCGGAAGGTTCTTTTGGAGAAAGGCGGTCTGGATCGAAGCCAGTTCCTGCAGGCCGCCTTTGGCGAGAGCCAGCAGTTCCTGGAGCTGGTCGTGGGAAAAGGTCGATTCCTCGCCGCTGCTCTGGACTTCCACGAACTGGCCGCGGCCGGTCATGACGACATTGGCATCCACGGTCGCGTCCTTGTCCTCGACATAGTTCAGGTCGAGCAGGGCTTCGCCGTTGAACAGGCCGACGCTGACGGCGGCGACGGAATCGATGAGGGGATTCTCGGTGATGCGCTTGGCGTCGAGGAGCTTTTGGATGGCGAGACGGGCCGCCAGGTAGGCGCCGGTGATCGAGGCGGTGCGGGTGCCGCCGTCGGCCTGGAGCACATCGCAATCGATCCACAGGGTGTGTTCGCCGAGTTTCTGCAGGTCGAGGACGGCGCGGAGGGAGCGACCGATCAGGCGCTGGATCTCCACGGTGCGGCCGTCGATCTTGCCCTTGGCGATGTCGCGGGGCTTCCGGTCGAGCGTGCTGTAGGGCAGCATCGAGTACTCGGCGGTCACCCAGCCGCCTTTGACACCTTGTTGCTTCATCCAGGAAGGCACCTTGGTCTCCACCGTGGCGGCACAAATGACCCGCGTGGAGCCGAAGCCGATGAGCACGGACCCGGAGGCGTAGGGGGCGATGCCGGCCTCGAGGGTCAGCGGCCGCAGTTGGTTGGGCAGACGTGAGTCAGAACGGGAGGCAGGCATGAAATCAGGGACGTTCCCCCGCCAGTTCGTGGTCCTCATCCTCCGGAAAAGGCGGCTCACTCATGATCTTGTGACTGGTGGTGGGTGCAGACTGTTGCTCCGCCATGTGGGCGATGAGGCGTTCATTGAAGGTGCGCGCAGGATCGTGGCCCATGTTCTTCAGCGCCTGCACCATCGCGGCGACCTCGACGAGCCGGGCGATATCGCGGCCGGGACGGACGTAGAACTCGATGTGCGGGACCTTCACGCCGAGAATGTTGTAATAGTTCTCCTCCAGGCCGGTGCGTTCCTCGATGACATCGGGCGACCATTCGCGGAGGGAAACGACGAGATCGAGGCGCTTGTCGAGGCGGATGCTTTTCACGCCGAACATTTCCGCGATGTTGATGATGCCGATGCCGCGGCACTCCATGTAGCCGCGATTCAGCGGGCGGGAGCTGGCGAGCAGGTCGCGCTCATCCATCAGGCGGATGCACGTGAGGTCGTCGGAAACGAGCGAGTGACCACGCTCGATCAGGGCCAGGGCGCACTCGGATTTGCCGATGCCGCTGTCGCCGCGGATCATGACGCCGATGCCCTTCACGTCGAGGGTGGTGGCGTGCTCGGTGGTGGTGGGGGCGAACTCGTTGTCGATGCACAGCGTCGCGGCGTTCACGAAATTCATCGTGATGGACGGGGTGCGGAAAATGGGCAGCTGCATCTCCTCGGAGACGGCGAGCATGGGGTGGGTGGCGTTGTAATTGCGCGTCAGGACGATGGCCGGGATGCCGCGCTTGACCATCTCGCTCATGATCTCGATCTGCTTACGCTGGTCGACCGATTTGAGGTAGGTCATCTCGGCGGCGCCGAAGACCTGGATGCGTTTATTCGCGAAATACTTGAAGAAACCGGTGAGGGCGAGGGCGGGGCGGTTGATCGAGCCCTCGCGGATCAGGCGGTGCATGCCCCGTTCGCCGTGAAGCAACTCGAGTTGCAGCTTGTCCCGGTACTTCTCGTAGAAGTGGGCGACGGTGATGCCGTTGATGGCTTTGGTGGGCATGGGACGGAGATCCGGGAGTGGGTGCGGGCGGCGGGTAGTGAGTAGGGGAAGAACGGGACGGCAACAAGCCTCTACTGTCAGCCCCGGCCCCGCCCCGGCCGGGCCTCGGTGGCGGACCGCCTAAAGGTTGAAATCCTTGCCGAGGTAGATCTCGCGCGCCTGGGGATCGCTGATGAGGAAGTCGCCGGTGCCTTCCGTCATGACCTTGCCCTTGTGGATGATGTAGCCGCGGTCGACGATGCGCAGGGTCTCGCGCACGTTGTGGTCCGTGATCAGGACGCCGATGCCGCGCCGTTTCAGCTCGAGGATGATCTTCTGCACCTCGGCCACAGAGATGGGGTCCACGCCGGCGAACGGTTCATCCATCAGGAGGAACTGCGGACGCGAGACGAGGGCGCGGGCGATCTCGAGTCGACGGCGCTCGCCGCCGGAGAGCGTGTAGGCCTTCTGCTTGGCGAGATGGCCAAGGCTGAGCTCGTCCAGGTGATGTTTGACGAGGGCGGTGTGCTCGGAGGACTTCACGCGCAGTGTCTCGACAATCGCGCGCACGTTTTCCTCGACCGTCAGCTTGCGGAAAATGGAGGCTTCCTGGGGCAAGTAGCCGACCCCGAGGCGCGCCCGCCGGTGCATGCGCAGGTGGGTGGCGTTCTGGCCGTTGATGAAGACCTGGCCGTCGCTGGCGGGCACGAGGCCGACGACCATGTAGAAGGTGGTGGTCTTGCCGGCGCCGTTGGGGCCGAGCAGGCCGACGACCTCGCCGGCGCGGATGCGAATGTTGACTCCGTTGACGACGGAGCGTTGGCCGTAGGTTTTGACCAGGCCCTCGGTGCGGATTTCTTGCGGGGAATCCATGCTCAGGGCTGCTTCGGGGTCTCGGCCTCGGGGGCGGCCTTGGCCTTTTCCTTGTCGATGCCGAGATCCTTGATGGGCGGGCCGGTGAAGCGGGCGTTCTTGCCGCGGATCTGGCTTTCGCCCCGGAGCATCTCAAGCTCGTCGCCGGTCCAGGTCCAGTTGACGGCGTGGTCGACGACCACGGGACGCCCGGTGAGGACGATCTTGTCGTCGCCGGGGAGGACCTCGGCGCGGCCGCAGGCGGCCTCGCGGTCGCCCTGGATGATGCGGACGTTTCCCGTGGCGATGAAGGACTTGAAACCCTCGATCTTGCCGATGGTGGCACCGGGCTCGTTCTTGTTGAGGGCGACGATCTCGAGCCGGTCGCAGGTGAGCTTCAGGTTGGTGCCGGTCACGACCACGCGGCCCGTGAAGACGGAGGTGGTCTGGTTGCCGACGCTGCGCCAGTCAAACTGCTCGCTCTCGATGACGGTGTTCTGCGGCTCCACGCTCTGGCCATGGAGCAGGCCGGCGAGCAGACTGAGGGAAAGGAGGGTGGGGAGCAGCTTCATTGGAGAATGGAATTCAACTGGGTGTGCAGGATTACGCGCACGTTCTTGCCGATGGAAACCTTTTTATCCTTGTGCGCATAGCTCCAGTTGGAGCCCGTGGCCTCGAAGTGATCATTGATCACGCGAATCGTGTCGCTGCCGCGCACCACCTGCTCGCCCGGGCGCACCGTGGCGGCCGGGCTGAGGATCAGTGTCTCGACCTTGCCGTCGGCCTGACCGTTGAAAATGGTGAGGTTGAGCCCGGTGATGTTGACCACGCCGTCCTGCAGATAGCGGGCCTCGGAGCCGCGGACCAGCCACGAGCGGTAGCCCTCCGGGGTGAAGTCCGGCAGCCGGAAGTTCACGATGGGCTGGTTGGGGGCGATCTGAGTGCTCGCAGCGTGGCCCAGGGAGGCGGCGAGGAAGAAAACGAGACTGAATACGCGAAAACGGGACATGGGTGGATGACTACTGACCCTGACGGGACAGGATTTGTTCACACACTTCGCGCACCGCGCCCCGGCCGGCGGGACGGGCGGGCACGAAATCGGCGACCTTGAGGGCTGCGGGCATCGAAGTGGCGGGGGCCACGCCGATGCCGGCCCAGTCGATCGCCGGCGCGTCAATGTCATCATCGCCCATGTAACACACTTGGGAAGGGGGCAGCCCGAGCTGGCTCGTGAGTTCCTGCAGGGCCATCAGCTTGTCGGTACGGCCCTGGACGAGATGCGGTATCTTGAGCTCGGTGGCCCGGGCGGTGGTCGCCCCGGAGGCACGGCCGGAGATCCAGGCGACGGCCACGCCGGCCAGCCGCAGTCGCACCAGGCCCATGCCGTCGAGGATGGAGAACTCCTTGGATTCGGTGCCGTCCGAGTGGATCTCCACGGTCCCGTCGGTCAACACCCCGTCCACATCCATGGCAAACAGCCGGATACCGGCCCAGCGGGCGGCGGGGATCTTGGATTTCTTGCTTTTCGTTGGACGCGTGGGCACGGGAAGAGAGTCGGAGGTTGCCGGGTATTTTCGCCAGCGGGAATCCTAAAGACGAAAAATCGCCGGGCCGAGGCGGGCCCACATCGCCCGCCTCGGTGGTCGCGGCTCAGGCCGATGGCCGCAGGGCCTGGCCCGACAGCCGCAGATCCTCTTCCGTGAGCTGATGCCCGGTGTCGAGCCAGTGCAGGTCGACCTGGGCGCCCGCCTGGCGGAGCATTTTCGCGAGTTGGAGCGGATGATCCACCGGGACGATGGGATCATGGCGGCCCGAGAGCAGGGTGACGTGTTTGCCCGAGAGGTCGGGCAGGGTCTTGGGTTGGAGCACGACCATCGGCCGCAACAGCACGGCCCGGACCAGCGCTTCCGGACGCAAAAGCAGAAGCGAGGCCGCGATGTTGGCGCCGTTGGAATAGCCGAGGGCGGCCAGTTTGCCGGGGTCGAAGCCGTAGCGCGTCGCGGCGTCGGCAATGAAATCCGCGAGCGCGTGGGTGCGCCGCGCCACATCGTCGAGATCGAAGACGCCTTCCGCGAAACGGCGGAAGAAGCGGGGCATGCCGTGTTCGCTGACGTCTCCGCGCGGACTCAGCAGGGCCGAGCCGGGGGCGAGCTGGCGTCCGAGCGGGAGCAAATCGGCCTCGTTGCCGCCGGTGCCGTGGAGCAGAAGGACCGGCGTAGCGTGGGCGACCGTGGCGGGTTCAAAACGGTGAACGTATGTGAGTGGTTTCATGGTCGTGAATAAGAGTGAGGGAGGGGCAACTGCCCCGACCTGTTCAAGTGAGGGCCGGCAGGGAGGCCTCGATCTCGGTCCGGTAGGGCTCGAGATGCGGCGGCAGTGAGAGTTTGTTGCCGAGCGTTTCCACGGGTTCATCGATCGCGAAACCGGGTTGGTCGGTGGCAATCTCGAAGAGGACTCCACCTGGTTCGCGGTAATAGATCGATTTGAAGTAGGCGCGGTCGATCACCGGGCTGACCTGCAGGTTGTCGGTGAGCAGGACCTGCCGGGCGGTGACTTGGGCGGCATCGTCAGGCGTGCGGAACGCGATGTGGTGAACCGTGCCGGCACCGTTGAGGCCGCGGGGCAGGGCAGGGTCGGTCAGCAGGTCCACGTAGGAACCGGGACCGCCGTCGGCCACCGTGTAGCGGGCACGATGGCCTGTCTCGGTCAGCAGGCGGTAACCCATCGGGCCGACCAGTACGGCCGCCGTCGGGCCAGCCTCACTCAGGGCCAGCGTGGAGCTGTGGAAACCGCGGATCGCCTTGTCCGCGGGGATATCGTCCGACGGTGTGGCCGGGCGCGAGTCGCTTTCGGTGGAGGCGACCAGTTCCAGCCGGAGACCGTCATGATCCTGCAGCGGCAGCACCTGGTCACCGAAACGCTCTTCGAGCGGGTAGGTCTTGATTTTCAGGCGAGCGAGACGTTCCTGCCAGTAGGGCAGGGAACCGGCCGGCACGGAGAAGGCCGTGGCATAGGCCTGGCCCTTGCCGGGGCGTCCGCGCGGCAGGCCGGCCCACGGGAAGAAGGTCATGGCGGTGCCGGGGGCGCCGGTGTAATTGCCGTAGTACAGGTGATAGGTGCCGGTGTCGTCTTGGTTGACCGACTTTTTGACGAAACGCAGACCCAGCACCTGGGTGTAGAACTGCATGTTGCGCTTCACGTCGGAAGAGATCGCCGTGATGTGGTGGAGACCGGTCAGGTTGGTTTTCATGGTATTATGGTTTGATGTTAAAGTATTGGGGAAAACAAAGTCAGGCTTGGCGGCCGATCTTCTTGCAGAGGCGGCCGAGGTCGAAGAGCTCGGTGGAGGAGAGGTTGGCCATCTCGCGGGTCACATTGGCGACAACCTTGGGAAAGAGGGCGGTGATGAAAGTCTGTCCCTTGGGAGTGAGCTTCACGACGACGAAGCGCCGGTCGGCCGGGTCGCGTTCGCGGTGCACGTAGCCGGCTTTCTCCAGGTTATCCACGACAAGGGTGAGGTTGCCGCCGCTCTTCAGGAGCTTTTCGGCGAGCTCGCTCTGGCATAGGGGACCGATGTGGTACAGCGATTCCAGCACGCCAAACTGGGTAACCGTGAGATCGCTCGGGAGCACGGCGTGAACACGGGCCGACACGGATTCCGCTGCGCGCTGCAGCTTGATGAATGCGTTGAGCGCATTGATCTCTTCCGTTGGACCGCGATGTCTTGTTCCCATGGCTGATTACTTTGATGGCATATCGTGCGATGTCAAAGTATTATTTGATAAACGGTCTTCGAGTTTTGTAAATCAATGACCATAAACGGTCCCGACCTCTAGTAGCATTCCTACACACCCCGTCGCTGCGCGCCACCCCTCTTCATAGAGGGGATTTCAGACCCTTGGCTTCGCGGTGCCCTCTGGGAGGAGGGGTGGCAGTGGGGTTGAGGGTGGCAGGATCGTAGCGAGCGAGTGATGGATTCGGAGGAGCCGGACTACGCCTGATCAATTTTTTGGATGCGGGCGAGGTGGCGGCCGCCTTCGAACTCGGTGCTCAGCCACACTTTGACGATCTTCAGGGCTTCTTCCTCGGTGATTGTGCGCTGTCCCAGGGAGAGGCAGTTGCCGTCGTTGTGGGAACGGTTCCAGATGGCGACTTGCTCATTCCAGCAGAGGCCGCAACGGACACCTTTGACGCGATTGGCCACGATGGCCTCCCCGTTGCCCGATCCCCCGAGGACAATGCCCCGCTCGACCTCGCCCTTGGCGACGGCCACGGCGACCGGGCGGATGAAGTCCGGATAGTCGCAGGAGGCGTCCGAGTTGGTGCCGCAGTCCCGGACCGTATGCCCCTCGGCGAGGAGCATGGCTTTGATCTTCTCCTTGTAGGCGAAGCCGGCGTGATCGGACCCGATGGCGATGGTGAATTTTTTCATGGGAGCTTGATGGAAGAAAATGAACCCGGTGGGGTTGCGACTGTCGATATTTCGTCCACCTTAACCGTCAGCAAACCTTTTCCCTGACATGCGCCTCCCTCTCTTTCTCTTACCTGCATCACTGGCGGGCCTGTTTCTCGCCGGGTGTGTCGCGTCCACGCCGCAGACCCGGATCAGCGACAATCGGACGCTCTATGCGAGTTTCCCCTCCGAAGTGCAGCGCAAGGTCAGCGCCGGCGAGGTGGACATCGGCTTCACCGAGGAAATGGTCGGATTGGCCATGGGCAAACCAGGGCGGAAACTTACCCGCTCGGATGAGACCGGCGAAGCCGAGGTGTGGATCTATTACAAGCGCAAGCCCAAGGTGAGTCTCGGCTTCGGCGTGAGCAGTGGCGGCTACGGCGGCGTTGGCACCGGGGTCAGCATGAGCACGGCCAACAACCCGGAGGACGAGGTGCGCCGCATCATCTTTCACGCGGGCAAGGTGACGGCGATCGAGACGATGGTGCGGTGAATGCGGTCTGAATTGGGTGGAGGGCCCGCGTCTCTACACACCCCGTCGCTCCGCGCCACCCCGCTTCATAGAGGGGAATCGAAATCTTCGTTGCTGAGGTCCCTCTATCAAGCCGGACTCATGCAGCTGAGCTGTCCTTTGGCTCTCAATCTCGCTCCACCAATTGGTGTGTGCAGGGGCGTCGCTTGACGACGCCCGCAAGGTCGCCGGCGATCAACCAATTCCCGGGCGCCG
>Ga0066410_1000257_pt1 | contig 17558 bp, 10 predicted proteins | sample LakWasMet14_LOW5_2_FD_59497 | JGI IMG/M metagenome (GOLD analysis project Ga0066410, IMG submission 59497) | Freshwater sediment methanotrophic microbial communities from Lake Washington under simulated oxygen tension - Sediment Metagenome 14_LOW5 | ecosystem: Environmental > Aquatic >...
GTTGGACGTGGCCTTGTCGCGGCGGATGTGTTGCTCGCGGGTGCCGAGGGCGAGGCGCATCGCGGGGTTGCCTTGGGCGTCCTTGGAAACGCCGACGAGGCGGCCCGGCATCTGGCGTTTGAATTCATCCTTGGTGGCGAGGAAGCCGGCGTGCGGTCCGCCGAAACCCATCGGGACGCCGAAGCGTTGCGCCGAGCCGACGGCGACGTCCGCGCCGAATTCGCCCGGAGCCCGCAGGATCGTGAGCGCCAGCAGGTCGGTCGCGACGACGCAGAGCGCGCCGGCGGCATGGGCCCTGGCGAAGAAGTCGGCAAAGTCGTGGATGCTGCCCGTGGTGTCGGGGTATTGCACGAGGACGCCGAAGACCTTGCCGGCGAAATCGTAGGTCCGGTGGTCACCGGTCACGACCGTGACGCCGAGCGGCTTCGCGCGGGTGCGGACGATGTCGAGCGTCTGCGGGTGGCACTTGTCGGAGACGAAAAAGATCGAGCTTTCGTGGCTGTCGCCGAGTTTCACCCGGTGGGCCAGCATCATGGCCTCGGCCGCGGCGGTACCCTCGTCGAGCATGGAGGCGTTGGCAATTTGCAGGCCGGTGAGATCGGTGACGAGGGTCTGGAAATTGAGCAACGCCTCGAGGCGGCCTTGGGAAATCTCGGCCTGGTAGGGCGTGTAGGCGGTGTACCAGCCCGGGTTCTCAAGGATATTGCGCTGGATGACGCCCGGTGTGGCGCAGTCGTAGTAGCCGAGCCCGATGAAGCTGCGGAAGACCTGGTTTTGGGTCGCGATGCCGCGCAGTTCGGCCAGCGCAGCGGCCTCGCCGGCGGCGGCGGGGAGCTGGAGCGGTCGGGGCAGACGAATGTTGGCCGGGACGGCCGCATCGGCGAGAGCTTCGACGGAGGGCTGGCCGACGGTCCGGAGCATTTCGGCAACCTCGGGCTGGGCGGAGCCGGTGTGGCGGCGTTCAAAACTGTCGAGGGGAGCGAGGAGGTCGCGTGGCAATACCATGGCCGACGCTACGCCGGCGCGGAGACGCCGCGCAACTGAGATTTCGGCGACCAGGGCACCCTTTAGCGGAATTGTCCCGGTCGGCCCGTGGCGGTAATATCTCCCCGGCGGTGAGCGATAGGGCGTTGCCATCTCGGGAGCGGATTTCAGGCTGGCGGGTATGAAAGCTTACCCCCGTTTCCCTCGTTTTGGCGCCGGCCTCCTCGCCTGCCTGCTATTGCTGCCCCTGTCGCTCGCCACGGCGGCGATACCGGCCAATCCGGCGGGATTTGTGATCCGGCGCGGGACCAATCTCAGCCACTGGCTCTCCCAGGACTTCAACTGGCAGCCGCGGGCGCAATGGATCACGGAGCAGGATTTTGCCTTTCTTGCCCGTTCGGGTTTCGACCACGTGCGGCTGCCGATTGATGAGAAGGAAATGTGGCACGAGAACGGCTCGCCCAACGAGCCGGCGTTTGCCCTGATGTTGCAGGCAATCGGTTGGGCGCGGGCGCAGGGTCTCCGGGTGATCGTCGACCTGCACACGGTGCGGACGCACCATTTCAACGCCGTCAATGAGGGCGGGCACAACACGCTTTTCAACGACCCCAAGGCGCAGGCCGCGTTCATCGGGTTGTGGCAACAGCTGTCCGCCCGCCTGCGCGACCAGCCGGTCAATGCCGTGGCGTACGAGATAATGAACGAACCGGTGGCGGATGATCATGAGGATTGGAACCGGTTGGTGGTGGCCGCCCATGCCGCCATCCGGAAGCTGGAGCCCGACCGCGTGCTCGTTTTCGGCTCCAACCGCTGGCAGATCCCCCAGACGCTGCCGTTCCTCCAGGTGCCGGCCGGCGACCGGAACATCATTTTGAGCACGCACACGTATTCGCCGTTCCTGTTCACCCACTACACGGCCAACTGGACGCCCACCAAGGTTTACACGGGGGCGGTGCACTATCCCGGTCCGGTGATCTCCGCGGCGGATTACGAGAGTCTGAAAAAACAGGACAAAGGTCAGCTGACTGACTTTATCGGGACCGCCCGCGACAACTGGGGAAAGCAGCGGATCGCCCAGGAGCTGGAGCCGGCGATCCGGCGCGCGCGCGAGCTCGGCCTGCAGCTGTATTGCGGTGAGTTCGGCTGCCTGCCCACGGTGACGCGGGCCGATCGGCTGGCGTATTATCGGGACATCGTGGCGGTCATGGAAGAGCACGGCCTCGCCTGGGCCAACTGGGAATACAAGGGCGACTTTGGTATCTTCGAATGGCATGGCGGCAACATGACCACCGGTGCGCCGGACACGGGGCTGATTGATGCGCTGATGTCCGGCGCCAAAAAGTGATCGCCGCCCCGTTGCCCAACCGATGACCCGCGCCGAACGAGCCGCCACCGTGGATCGCCGGCTCGCGGAGCTGTATCCCGAGACGCCGATCCCCTTGGATCATCGGGATCCGTTCACGCTGCTGGTGGCGGTCGTGTTGTCCGCGCAATGCACGGACAAGCGCGTGAACGAGGTCACCCCGCACCTCTGGGCCCTGGCCGCGGATCCCGCCGGACTGGCCCAAGTGCCGGTGGCCACGATCCAAGCGATCATCCGCCCTTGTGGCCTATCCCCGCAGAAGGCGAAGGCGCTCAGCGGGCTTTCCCGACTGTTGGTCGAAAACCATGGCGGGGAAGTGCCGCGCACCTTTGCCGAGCTGGAGGCCTTGCCGGGGGTGGGGCACAAAACCGCTTCGGTCGTCATGAGCCAGTGCTGGGGCGTGCCGGCCTTTCCGGTCGACACGCACATTCACCGGCTGGCCCAGCGATGGAAACTGAGCAGCGGCAAAAGCGTCGAACAGACGGAGCGGGACCTGAAAGCGGTCTTCCCGGAGAATCATTGGAACCAGTTGCACCTCCGCATCATCTACTACGGCCGGGAGCACTGCACGGCCCGGGGGTGCGACGGCACGGTCTGCGGGATCTGCCGGGAGCTCTTCCCGGACCGGAAGCGACCGATTTGCACCCGAAAATAGGCCTTAGTACCTAAGGCGAAGGAGACACGAATTGCACTGATTTCCACGAATCAGAACGATCCTCCCCGAGAGCGTAGTCTGAAGCATTCGCCGATGAGATGAAAGAGGTGCAGGATTTCAAGTGCCTCAGATTCGTGAAGATTCGTGTGATTCGTGTCTCAGACGGCGCTATCTAGGATAAAACAGAGTTGATTCGCGCGCGGTGACCCTCAACCGTCCCTCGTTCGTCTTGGACGCTTAGCTCAGTTGGTTAGAGCACCTGCTTCACACGCAGGGGGTCACTGGTTCGAGTCCAGTAGCGTCCACCATGTTTATTATCAACATATTAAGATTATTTTAGTTACGTGTGACAACGTCTAGTGGCAACAAGGCTATAAACGTTCACGTTTGTTTGTCTGTGTTTCATGAGGCGATTTCTCTCTGAAAATTCATACGCCTCGGAGTGATTATGCTGCATTTGATGAATTCAAGGGCATTGAATCCTTAAGCCCCATATGCCTTTGAAAAATTCAACGTTTTCGGAATTCGAATCTCTTTTTGAATTCTTCAATTCGCAGCCCATTTTAAAAATCAGAAGATTGAAAAGTACTTTGTAATCAATTGGATAGGAGATTATTTGCTTGACTCCAGTGGCATTTCCAGCACTGTGAGTACATGCAAAAAAACGAAAAATGCTCACAGGAGCCAATTATGATTCGGATGCCGAGGACTGGTCAGCGATGCCCTGTTTCCGGTCTATCCCGTTCAACGCTATATGTGTTGATTACACCAAGTGAGTTTAACGGCTATAATCCCCCCGTTAAATCGATTTGTGTTAGGGCGAGAGGTAATATCAGGGGAATACGCCTTGTCTCCTATGAATCGCTTAAAGCCTATCTGGATAGGCAGGTGCTCAACGCTGGGGGTAATTCATAAACAATCAAACTTCGGCAGCAACTAGGGGTGAAGGGAGTATGAATTAGGATAAGTGCCCTTTTGAATTACAGGCAGGGGGTATGGCATTTATGAAAAAAGGCTGAGGCTAAGGGGAAAAAGACAAGTAGGGGGGCCTCGTTATCAAATTCTCAACTTTACGGGCACTATAGGGCTTCAAATTAGCCACTGAAGGCACGGCAAAGGGGGCACTTTGGCAGCTTAAGTAGCGGAGCTATGCCCATTACAATCACTCTCTCGTTCCGGCCGAAAAAAGGCGACACATGGAAAATAAAACAAATGAATTAGAAATGCATGACATTAGGGATGGGGCTCTTTCCCAGGCTACCAGCTCTTCTGGCAGGCTACTGCTTTATGTATCCCTTTCCTCTTCAGAGGGAGTTAAGAAGGTATTTTTTGCGAAATTTACCCTATTCAAAGCTTATTGGCTGTTGGATACAATTTTTCGCCAATCGGTCTATAATCGAGACAACCTGACCCAAGGATATGCTCCACTGAGTTTTGATATTATCCAAAAAATGCTCGGGACACGGCACGCCAAGACGATTGTCGAAGGGCTGAAACGAGCAGGCTGTATTGAACGGAGGGAATCATATTATGCCGGGAGGAAGTGTAAGGGATACCGGCTAACCGAGCACGCAAAACAGAACATCATGCGAATTGAGGTTAAATACCCGGTATTGGCGCGAAAAATAGCAGCCAAGAAAGACGCCGATAAACGGGCCTATCCATTTTTGGCAGAAAACTTCGAAAGATTGAGTTTTAGGCCAGAGGTGGCCTCGGAGTTGGCGAGGTTCTCCGACAATCCGGCGATGCAGATGCTTTATGAGGATGTGGCCGAAAAACGTTACTATCTGAAGCGTGATGAGAAAACCGGACGACTCTTTACGCCGTTGGTGAACCTGCCAAGTCGCCACTGTCACCTGCGACAGCATTTGCTATTCGATGGACAGGCTGCTGTTGAGGTTGATGTAGCCTGCGCACAGCCAAGCCTGTTCATCTGCTTCTATCCAATGGATAGTGCGGAACGATTGCGATTCATTGAGGCGATTTGGAATGATGCGTTGTATTTAACCGCCATGCGTGAACTGGGAATGAGCCGGGATGATGCAAAGATAGAGTTTCTCAAACAATGTGCCTACGGACCGATTTGGGCCGACTATCCATTGTTCAAACTGTTCTGTCGCGACTGGCCCGAATTGGGAGGAATTATCTCACAAAAACGATACAAACTTGGGGCAAGTCGCTTTGCTTGCGAGATGCAGAAACGGGAAGCTGACATCGTGATTAAGAAAGTGCTCCCTGAGTGTGCCTCTGAGAAGCTAACGGTCCTTCCCATTCACGATGCTCTCCTGTGCAAAGCGGCAGATGCAAACAGAGCCACTGAAATCATGCTGCGACACTGGACTGCTGCGCTTGGCTTTGTTCCAAGGATGAAGTGCAAGGGGTGGCTGCCCCAACACAACCAGGCTGCCTGAAATGTTCGTTTCTAAGATGGCTTGGTGTGGGTGAGGAAAATATCTTTCAAAACCTGAACTCGGCACTCAACTTTAAGTCCAATCGTTGCTCCTGATATTGAGTTTTCGTCTCAACCCAAGAGTGCAAGTGTCTTGTGGTTGCCGTTCCATCTTTCAGTGCAGACAGCAGTTTCATATTGGATACCACACAGTTTTTGAACGCATCATAAACAATTATGTTCTCACTGCTTACGTCGCGATTGTTTCTTAGAATAGTTAAAATTTGGTCCGCTTTAGATATTTCATCGAAGGCGGAATTTGCGTTGGCAAGTGCATCAGCACCAAAACCGCTTTCTTTTTGAAGATAGAATGTAAGCTCTCCCAATACCGCCTCATCCCCGCCACCTCGCGCTTCAGCGGTTTTCAAGGCACCGGGTATGATATATGAGAAATTGGTGTAAGAACTCTCCAAGTTGGATTTTGCGGAGATAACACTATTCTTGAAATCGATGTTCGCTTTGCCGGATTCTGTCCACGGACCGGTTGTGGAGAAAAACAAAACAATGAGTGCTACCAATAAGCCAAATAGAACCAATGTTTTCGCTTTGGGTCGGCTAGTAGTTGAGCGCACATGTGTAGGCTGAACATTTGGAATTGCAGGCGCCTCAGGCTCAGCCGAATTGGACTTACTTGGACCTTGGAGGCTATCAACAAGAGTAAGCACAGATTGCCAGTCACCTTCATCGCCAAAACGGAACTGAGCATCTGCAGTTATTACACCCGAATCCCACATTTTACCGAATTGCTTTGTGAGATATGGTCCCTTGATTTCTTCGCCAATTTTGACGTATAGCATTTGCATGATATTTTGGCCGCTACAGCTTTTTTCTGAAAAGAATAAGCCTATTTCCCATTGCTACTCGTCTTCCCCGGTGGGGCCGTAAGTGCCCTGATAATCTGATTTATCTTCGGACCAAGTGGGCCTGTGAAATTGGCACTTGAGCTACGCTGACCGGGGGGCAACTCAAGCAAGCGCCAGATTTCTTCCAGCCCTGCATTCGCTTGGGTTTGCTGGCCCCGAAGCGCTGCATTCTCAGAATTCAGTATCTCAACCTCTGCTGCAAGTTCCGCAACCAGCTCTTCGCACTCCGCATTCGGATTTTGCTGCAATTCACTCAAATAGATTTGGGAAACCTCAGCATCTGTTATCGCGCGGTTATAGACTCGAATTTCATCCATGCTGCCCGTCATGAATCCAAATTGCAGGGGGCCTGTTCCCGAAAACCCATATTCAGCGGCACTCGTTGCAACCAGAGCACCGTTGATATAGATTTTTCTGGTCAACGTGGCATTGTCAAATGTGGCAAAGAGATGGACCCATTTGGACCGGTCCCTTCCAGCCAGCGAATAATCAAAGTCATTGAACCAGAATGAAAATCTGAGATTATTTTCACTGCCGTAATCTGTCATCAGGCGAAATGCCAGACCGGATGACCCAATGCTGCCTTGAGCAAAACCTCCAGCCTCAGTGAGTGAATAAACTGGCTGATAGAACCAACCACCAATCGAAAAGCTTTGCCCAGCCAAAGAGTAATTGAACGAGGCGTTTGCTACATTGCCAGAAAAGGCCAGCGCCTGATTCGGAATGCCAAAACGGTCGGTTGAAAGCGAAGCACCGGAAAGATTGAGGGCTAGACCATTACCGCTCTGGTCAGTGGTATTCCCGTTGAAGGGATAGTAGACTTGGAGACCCGTCGAAACAACAGGATGCGCGACAGCCAAGATGGTGAGAAACATAGCAGCCAAAGCTGCCATTGCTGGTGAGGCCCGGCGTCCAATTATTGACGTTTTCATGTATGTAGCGGTAGGCCGCTCAAGCATCCTTACCATGAGGAGATGTCTCTCAAAGTGCAATATTCAAGCGACACATAAGGACGGTCTTCATCGTCCAAGCAGGGAGCGTGAATGACTTCCCGATTTGGTTTCAGAAAAAAAACCATTGGTAACGCCTAGGTAATCGGCTGGACTGAAGAGAGTGATTGGCTACTTGCGTGGCCCTTCAACCCAGTTTCGGCAGCTTTGCCAGAGCCTTCCTCTTAGACTTATCGTCAATATGAGTGTAATGCCTGCTGATAGCTTCAGAATCATGGCCGATGATATCCATAGCAACGGCCTCATTTACCCCGGCATTCTTGAGTAACGAGGTCGCAGTATGCCTGAGGGAATGAAATGATATCTCGTTTACCATTCTCCTTCTCGACCTGCCTTTGCCGGTTTCTTCCTTTGTCCTGGTTTTTGCCAGACCAGCATCGACTAACAATTGGTAGAACTGCTGAGACATCCGTGAGTCCCCTTTTTGATTTATCGCAATCGGGTACGATGTCGGAAATAGTGGCGCATTTACATCATCACAGGTGGGAATTGTGACGATGTGCTCCTTGAGAGATGGCGCGATAGGTATCTCCATTCTCCTGCCCGTCTTGCCTGATATGAATCGGATGTTATCATTTACGAGGTCAAGATTGCTCCACAAAAGAGAGCCGACATCTGCCAAGCGTTGACCTGTATAGAATCCAAACAGAATCACGCTTTTCCATTCCGGATTAGCTACAGACAAAATGGCCTTTAATTCAGCCAATGTGAATGGACGTTTTTGGGTCTGCTCACCCGTGTTACGCGATAATCTATCTACCTTCGCTGCCGGGTTGTCTTGAATTAGCCCGTCCTTCCATGCTGCCCCAAATCCCACCCGTAGATACTTCAGGAGCTTATTGGCATTGGCTACAGATGTAGCGCTGGCTACCTTGTCTCGATACTTTGTGACGTCACTTCGCGTGATTTGGGAAATATCCCGCTCTGCTTTTGGCCCTAGCGATGCGATAAAATCTCGTGCAACTTGAGTATAGGCCTGGTGCGTTCGATGCGAAATTGCCTCTTTCCTTGATTCCGGCCATTTTGTCAGAAACTCACGAACTGTTGAAGTGGCGAGGGGCTCATTACTGACGATTTCATAGATGTCCGAAAGAACTTTCCTTGCTTGGGCTTCGCCAAGTCTTCTTTCGGAAGCAAGCTTCGCGGCTTTCTCATACTGATTCGCAACAGCTTGGGCTTTGCGTGGGTCGGTTTGCTTTGTTGAACGCTGCACTCGTCGCCCGTCGGCATCTGTATAGCAAGCGAACAAATAAGGAGAGCGGGGGAATTTATTTCTTATCGAGGCCATAGTAGTGACAACAATAGTGGCAACATCCCGGAATATTCCAGAATGTTCAATAAAGCTTAATCTCCTATGAAAACATTTTCCATGAGAGTGTCACTACCGAATCACTGGTTCGAGTCCAGTAGCGTCCACCAGCTTTACTAAGCCGCTTTCTCCCAGAGTTAAGCGGCTTTTTCACGGATTCGAATTCGTTATGCCACCTCATAGTGGTGCGAGGGTCAGGCTATGTCCTGAAAACAAGTGCCCCTTTGGAAAGGTTGGAAACACGACCAACTGCCTATGATGCCGCCAGGCTCTTGAACTCGGCGGCGACGCCCTGCAGGGAATTCTTGGCGTCGCCGTAGAGCATGCGGGTGTGGGGGAGGAGGAAGAGTTGGTTTTCGAGGCCGGAAAATCCCGTGCCTTTGCCGCGCTTGAGGCAGATGACCGTGCGGGCTTCATGGGCCTTGATGATCGGCATGCCGTGGATCGGCGAGGTCGGATCGTTCGCGGCGGCGGGGTTTACGACGTCGTTGGCGCCGATGACAATCGCCACGTCCATCGAGGACATCACCGGGTTGACGGCGTCCATTTCCACCAGCTGCTCGTACGGCACATTGGCCTCGGCGAGCAGGACGTTCATGTGGCCCGGCATGCGTCCGGCCACCGGGTGAATGGCGAAACGCACCTCCGCCCCGTTCTGCTCGAGCAATTCGGCCAACTCCCGGACGGCATGCTGGGCCTGCGAGACCGCCATGCCGTAGCCGGGGATGATGACGACCTGGCGCGCGGCCTCGAGGACGGAGAACGTGTCTTCCGGGGAAATCGGTTTCAGTTCGCCAGTCATGGCACCGGGGGACGGCGCGGCATCGGGCGCCGGGGCCGCTCCGAAGCCGGAGAACAACACGTTGCCCAGGGAACGGTTCATCGCCTTGCACATGATGATGGTGAGGATGACTCCGCTCGTGCCCACGAGACAGCCGGCCACGACGAGCACGTTGTTGCCAATGACAAAGCCGGCGGCACCGGCCGCGAGGCCGGACAGACTGTTGAGCAGGGAAATGACCACGGGCATGTCGCCGCCGCCGATCGGCATGACGAGCGTCCAGCCGAGCACCAACGAAACCACGGTGAAAACGCCGACGGCGATGAGCCGGGATTCCGGGTCGCCCAACAGGACAAAGGCCACGCCGGCGCCGAGGGTTAACACGACCAGCAGGCTGTTGACGATGTGCTGCCCGCGAAAAAGCGTGGGGCGGCCGCTCAGCCATTCCGCCAGCTTGCCAAAGGCCAGCATGGAACCGGTGAAGGTGATGCCGCCGATCAAGATCGTCAGGAAAATCACCGAGGAGGTGAACATCGGGTTCTCCGTCGTGACCGTGCCGCCGCGGATGCGGAAATATTCGGCGGCTCCGACGATCAGCGACGCGAGTCCGCCGAAGCCGTTGAGCAGCGCGACCATTTCCGGCATGGTCGTCATCTTCACCAGGCGGGCGCAGGCCACGCCGATCACCGAGCCGGCGACGAGGCCCACGACGATCCAGGTGTATTCGATCACGTGGCGGTCGAGCAGCGTGACCACGATGGCGAGGAGCATGCCGAGTCCGGAGAGGAGATTGCCTTTCCGCGCCGTCGCCTGCCGACCGAGCATTTTCAGCCCGATGATGAACAAGATGGAGGCGGCGATGTAGGCCGAGTTGACGATGATCTCGCGGTTCATGACGAGGTCTCCTCGGTCTTCTTGGCTGCGGTGTCCTTTTTCTTGAACATGCCGAGCATGCGGTCGGTGACGAGATAGCCACCCACGACATTGATCATCGCAAGGGTCACGGCGGCGGTGCCGAGGACGGTGGTGATCCACGATCCGTCATCGGCCCCGGCGGCGATGAGTGCGCCCACGATGGTGATGCCGGAGATGGCGTTGGAACCCGACATCAGCGGCGTGTGCAGCTGCGAGGGGACCTTGGCGATCAGCTCGAAGCCGAGAAAGGCGGCGAGGGTGAAGATGAAAAAGAGCAAAATGAGATCCATGGAGTGACGGGATTCAGTTCTTGGGCAGAAATTGGGGGTGAACGATCGCGCCGTCGTGGGTCAAGAGGCAGCCCCTGAGTATCTCGTCGTCGCGATTGAGGCGCAGGGTCTTGCCCTTTGCGTCCCAGAAATGCGTCAGCCACGCGGAGAAGTTGGCGGCGAGCACCTGCGTCGCGTGGTAGGCCGTGGTGCTTTCCAAATTGGCGTCCCCGAGCAGGAGCACGCCCTTCGGCGTGATGACGTCCTCGCCCGGGTGCGAGCCCTCGACGTTGCCGCCGCTTTCGATCGCAAGATCCACCACCACGCTGCCCGGCTTCATCCCGTCGAGCATCGTCTGGGTGACGAGCCGCGGGGCCCTGCGGCCGAAAACCTTGGCGGTGGCGATGACGATGTCGGCCTGGGCGCACACGCGCGCCATGCCGGCTTGTTGTTTGGCGATCTGCTCCGGCGTCAGGGCCTGGGCGTAGCCGCCGGCGGTTTGTCCGCTGGAGCCCAGGTCGATCTTGATGAACTTCGCGCCGAGGGATTTCACCTGTTCCTCCACCACCGGCCGGGTGTCGAAGGCTTCGACGCGCGCGCCGAGGCGCTTTGCCGTGGCGATGGCCTGCAGGCCGGCCACACCGGCACCGATGACAAACACCCGCGCCGGCAAAATGGTGCCGGCGGGCGTCATCATCATGGGCAAAGCCAGCTTGAGCCGGGCTGCGGCCTGGATCACCGCGGCATAGCCCGCGAGACTCGCCTGCGAGCTGAGCGCATCCATTTTCTGGGCGAGGGTGGTGCGGGGAATCATTTCCAGGCTCACGGCGCTCACGCCTGCACGGGCGCAGGCCTGCAGCAATTCCGGCTCGTTGAAGGGATCGAGGAAACTCAGGTGCAGGGCGCCGCGCTTGAGCCGGGTGAGGTCGTCCAGGGAAGGCTTGCGCACGCGGCAGACGATATCGGCGGCCGCCAGGGCCGCCGCGTGATCATCGACCAAGGTCGCTCCGACCTCGACATAGGCGGCATTTTCATAGTAGGACGCCTGGCCGAGTCCGGGTTGCGCGGTGACCGTGAACCCCAGCTTGGTCAGCTCCCGGGCGGTCGTCGGGGTCAGGGCCGTGCGTTGTTCCCCCGGAATGTTTTCGGCAGGAAAGTAGCAGATCATGCCGGGCACGCTGCGGATTTCCCCCGGGGGATCAATCCTAACGGGCGGGCGGCAAAGTGCGGCCGAACGGGATTAGTCCGCGTACTGGCGCGCAGAAACACTGGTTGCCGGCGCAGTAGGGCGATCAATCCAGCCTCTTTGGCCGAAGTCCGGCCCGCGCCGGAGAGCCAAAGCCCGCTCAACCAAACACCGGGCGCATCGATTGGCTGAAGGATTCGTGCTGATCCTGCAGTTTCCGGTAGAGGGCCTTGCGTTTGGCGTCGGGGACGCAGCGGGTGGTCTCGTTCAAGGCGACGATGCCGGTGGTGAAATCGGTGATCTTGGCCTTGCGGCCCTGGCTGAGGGCCTCGCACCAGGCGGCCTGCAGGGCGCCGCCGAGGGCGGCACCCTCGTCTTCGATCATGGCGACGACGGGCACGCCGAAGATGTCGGCCATCATCTGGCGCCAGGCGGCCGAGCGGGAACCGCCGCCGGTGACGCGGATTTCGCGGGGCTTGATGCCCAGCGCCGTGAGGCGGCGCAGGCCGTAATTCATGTTCATGGTCACGCCTTCCATCGCGGCGCGCGCCAGGTGGGCCGGATTCAGGGTGGCGCGGTTCAGACCGGCGAGCACGCCGGTGCCACGGGGCAGGTTGGGCGTGCGCTCTCCGTCGAAGTAGGGGAGGAGGGACAGTCCGCCGGAACCGGCCGGGGTGCTGGCGACCGCCTGTTCGAGCTGCGAATGATCCCAGTTGAATAGCCCGCGGAACTGCTCGGTGACCAGCGTCACGTTCATCGTGCAGAGCAGGGGCAGCCAGCCGCCCGTGGACGAGCAGAAGGCGGCGATCTCGCCGTTGGGATCGACCACGGGCTTGTTGGCGTAGGCGTAGATCGTGCCGCTCGTCCCGAGACTGGCCGAGACCACGCCGGGCGAGACGTTGCCGGTGCCGATGGCGCCCATCATGTTGTCGCCACCGCCGGCGCTGACGATGACGTCGTCCGGGAAACCAAACTTCTGGGCGAGGGAGAGGCGCAGCAGGCCCGCCGGTTGGTCGGAGCCGGAGAGCGGCGGCAGCCAGTCGGCGAGATTCTTGTCGATCGCCTTGATCACCGGCTGGGACCAGGTGCGCTTGCGCACATCCATGAGCGCGGTGCCGGAAGCATCGCCGTGTTCCATGAAATAATTCCCGGTGAGGTGGAAATTCAGGTAGTCATGCGGGAGCAACACGTGGCGCAGGCGCTTGTAGTTCGCCGGCTCATGGCGTTTCAGCCAGAGGATTTTCGGGGCGGTGAAACCCGGGAGAAAGGCGAGACCGGCGGTGCGGATCGCGGCCTTGGTGCCACCGAGCTTCTTGGTGAGGATCTCGCATTCCTTCGTCGTGCTGGTGTCGCACCAAAGCTTGGCCGGGCGGATGACCTCGCCCTGGGCGTCGAGGGGCACGAAGCCGTGCTGCTGGCCGGAGACACCGATGCCGCGCACGCGCGCGCCATCGATTTTCGAAGCCACCTGGGCGAGCACGGTGTCCAACGCGGCGGTCCACTCCTGCGGATGCTGCTCCATATGGCCGGCGGGCAGGCCGGCGATGAGGGTGTGGGGTGCCCGCGCCTCGGCGATGATCTTGCGTTCGTTGAGGTCGAGGACGACCGCCTTGGTGCTTTGGGTGCCGCTGTCGATGCCGATGTAGAGGGACATGGTGGGGGGAGTGAAAGGGTGGGGTGGGGAGTGTGCGATTCAGGAATTAATCGTCGAAAGAAAAGCGAGCGGCCCGGCCAAGAGTGCAGTCAAATACTACAGTTAGACCAAGGAAGTTGTCCCGGCGGAGCGGCCGGGTCCTCTTAGAAATGCAGGGGCTGAAAGCCACGCGATATGTTATCGTTAACCACTGGGGGGCAGCGAAAAACAGATTCAGCTGATTTGGTCAAACGCTTGAGGAAACGGCGTTCGCGGAGGACGAATAACGGCCCGTTTTAGTCAACAGTTGAGTTGGGCGGTCGTTGCGCCGCCCGGCGGCTGATTGTGAATTCGTCTCCAGTCTTTCTACCCCCTGTAAGCACCGCCCCATCGGCGACAGCCGTCGCATTTGCTTTTGTTCAGTCACGCATCCTAACCCCACCATGAATAAAACCAGAATACACCTGACAGCGTTGGTCCTCTTGGCCGGCGCTTGGCCCCTGTCGGCCCAAACTGCGGCTCCCGCCGGTAATCTGCCTCCCAGCAAGACTGAGGCGGACGAAACCCTTGTCCTGTCCCCTTTCGAAGTAAAGGCGGAGGAGGAGAATGGATACATCGCCACCGAGACACTCGCCGGCACGCGCATCCGCACCAACCTCAAGGATGTGGCATCGGCCATCACGGTTGTGACGAAGGAGTTCATGCGTGACATCGGGGCCACCGACAACAGCACCTTGCTCCAGTATACCACCAACGCCGAAGTGGCCGGCACCCGCGGCACCTATGCCGGTCTGGGCAACGGCACCAGCGTCGATGAAACCGGCAGCCTCCGCGCTCCCGGTGGCGCGCAGCGCGTGCGTGGACTGGCTTCGGCCGACAACACCCGCGACTTCTTTGTCACGGACATCCCGTGGGATTCCTACAACGTTGATCGCGTCGACATCCAGCGCGGACCGAATTCCATCTTGTTTGGTCTGGGCAGCCCGGCCGGCATCGTCAACGCCTCGCTGCACTCCGCGGCGTTCCGCAACTCCGGTGAGGCCCAGATCCGCACCGGCTCGTACGGCAGCTTGCGCACTTCGCTCGATATCAACCAGGTCCTGATCAAGGACGTTCTCGCGATTCGCGTCGACGGCCTGTACAACCGGGACCGTTATCAGCAGAAGCCCGCCTTCCAAAACGACAAGCGTCTCTTCGGCGCGATCCGCTTCGATCCGCAGCTCTTCAGCGATCCGTCGTTCCACACGAGCATCAAGCTCAAGTTTGAGAATGGCGACATCCAGGCCAATCGCCCGCGCATCGTTCCGCCGCAGGACAGCATCACGCCCTGGTTCCGGCCGATCAATCTGGATCCCAACAACCTGATGGGCGGCATGGGCAAGCTCGCCGTGCCCAACGGCTACACCATCGGTTCCGCCGCCTCCACCTTCAGCCCCTGGCTCGGTGGTCTCGTCAACCAGCAGCAGCCCCTCTGGCTCATCGACGGCACGAGCAACCAGCTGTACCGCATTTACGGCGGCTACGTTAACACCGGTGCGCTCAACGCCTCCGGCACGCCCCAGGGCGCCTCTTCCTCGATCATCGGCCAGCGCTATGCGGATGTGTTCTCGCAGCTGACGAGCTTCGCTTCGTACGCCACCAATGCGAAACTGACCAACTACCAATACGGCCAGTATCGCAACATGACGCTGACCGATTCGTCGGTTTTTGATTTCTACAACAACCTCATCGACGGCCCGACGAAGAACGAGTGGGAAGGTTGGAACGCCTACAACATCGACCTGAGCCAGACCGCCTTTGGTGATCGTCTGGGCGTGCAGTTCAGCTACGACCGCCAGAAGTATAACCGCGGCGGCCAGGCCTTGCTGGGCAATCCGACCCTCAACATCGACATCCTGCAGAACTTCCAGGATTACGTGGTCGGACCGACCAACGCTAGCAATAGCAACGTCGTCAACTCCAACTACGGACGTCCCTACGTCGCCGGTGGCCCGGGCCGCGGCAATTCCTACAAGAGCGACCGCAAATACATCCGCGGCTCGATTTTCGGCGAGGTGCGCGCCAACGACTTCCTGGATAAGGACGGTCTCCTGGCCAAGATTCTCGGCAAGCACCGCTTCAACGGCGTTTATAGCAGCGAGAAATACCTCACGGAAAACCGTTCCTGGCAGATGTATGCCAACTCCGCCGCCTACGCCGCCTACAAGCTGCAGGGCAACCCCGATGGCATCACGAATCTGCCGCCGGTGGCCGTCATTTACCTCGGACCCTCGCTGAGCAGCGCGAGTTCGGCGGCGGGTGCCAACATTTCGGGCATCAAGTCCAATGTGACCCTCCAGAACGGTGCCATCTACCAGTTCGATTCGACCTGGCGTAACCCGACGGGCGTCAACTTCAGCGATCCGTGGAACGTGCCGACCAACCTGCAGAGCATCTTCAATGGCAACCCGGTGATCAACACCACGACCGGTCTGCCTTATGCCCAGCTGACCCAGGTTTCCAATCCCGCCAACTATGTCGGCTGGAACAGCAACTTCACGAACACCCTGCTGCGCTATGACAACGGGGCGGACCAGAGCCTCGTCACGGCCGCGGCCAAGAGCCTGCGGCAGACGAAGTCCTTTGCCGGTTCCTGGCAGGGCTTCCTGTGGAACGACGCCATCGTGCCCACCCTCGGCTGGCGCTTCGATGAGGTGAAGAGCAAGCAGGTGACGGCCCAGCCCCAGAGCGGCGCCGCCGCCCGCGGCGCGCTCAACCTGAACGAAGGTGTCTACAAGCTGCCCGATGCCTTCCCCACGAGCCAGATCTTCAAGGATCACTCGACGGCGGGTGGCGTGGTCGTCCACCTGAACAAGCTGTTTGGCAACCGGGATCCGCTGCCGATCAACGTCAGCCTCTCCTACAACAAGTCGAACAACTTCCAGGTCACCGATCTGCGCCGCGACATCTACGGCAATTCGATCCCCAACCCGCAGGGAGCCACGAAGGACTACGGCGTCCTGCTCTCCACCAAAGATGGCAAGTATTCCTTCCGGGCTGTAAAGTATGAGACCAGCTATTCCGGCGCCAACACCCAGCTCGATCACAGCGGCATCTACGGCACGATTCGTGACGCCCTGAACTGGCGCAACATCAAGACCTATTACATGTCCGCCTATGCCTGGTCGACGGCGGGTCAGACGAATCTCACGCCGTACACCGGACAGCGCTATCTGTGGGATCCCGTCTACATCGGTGCCAACGGCCGGCCGGTCGCTTCCGGCGCCCTCACGTCAGGCCCGGCTGGCTCCACGCTGGAAACCGTGACGCAGGCCAACGCCCGTCGTGACGCCTCGCTCAAGGCGATCAATGACATGCAAATCTGGCTGGCCGCAAAGGGCTATTTCTCAGCCTGGAACTACGGCGCAGGCCCGACCACGCAGGCTGCCTTGCAGACCCGCGGTCAGTACGAGGCCAACCCCATCCTGCCTGATCCGGCGAGCGTCTACGACTATCGCACGGCTCCGCTGATGCAGGGCTTTGCGGTGACCGCCGATACCCAGTCGAAGGGCTATGAGTTCGAGCTCACGGCCAATCCGACCAAGAACTGGCGCATTGCCCTCAATGCCTCCAAGACCACGGCCGTGCGCACAAACGTCGGCGGCCCCGTGCTGGACGAACTGGTCGCTTACATCGACACGCTCATGGCGGGTCCTGGTGGCGATCTGGTGCGGTTCAACTCCGACTATTCCGCCGGCAATGAACTGCGCATGGCTTGGACCCCCTGGCGCGGCCAGTACACGCTCCTGAAGCTTCAGGAGAAGACGGCTGCTTCGGAACTCCGCAAATGGCGCTACAATCTCGTGACCAACTACGACTTCACCAGCGGCAAGCTGAAGGGCGTCGGGGTTGGTGCCAGCTATCGCTGGCAGGACAAGGTGGTCATCGGCTATCCGGTGATCCCCGGAGCCAATGGTCTGGCCAGCTTCGACCTGACCAAGCCCTACTACGGTCCGACCGAGGGTGCCTTCGACGTGTGGGCCAGCTATGAGCGTAAGCTCACCGAGAAGATCCGCTGGAGGATCCAGGCCAACGTGCGCAATGTCGGCATGGGCAACAGCCTGATCCCGATCTCGGTGGAACCCGACGGACAGACCTGGGC
>Ga0066410_1000266_pt1 | contig 16979 bp, 10 predicted proteins | sample LakWasMet14_LOW5_2_FD_59497 | JGI IMG/M metagenome (GOLD analysis project Ga0066410, IMG submission 59497) | Freshwater sediment methanotrophic microbial communities from Lake Washington under simulated oxygen tension - Sediment Metagenome 14_LOW5 | ecosystem: Environmental > Aquatic >...
AAAATGGATGCCGACGATTTCCGTGACTATATATTGGGATTTATATTTTATAAATACCTGAGCGAAAAAATGCACGACTATGCCGATGAGATTTTAAAATCGGATAAAATAAAATACCTTGACATCAACGAAAAGAGCAAAGAAGGAAAAGAATTATTAAACTTTGTAAAGGAGGAAGCATTGGACTACCTCGGCTACTTCCTTAAACCCTCTGAATTATTTAGCCAATTGGCAGCGCGTGGTAATGCCGAAGGCAAGAGCAAATTTATCTTAGATGATTTAACCAAGGTGCTTACCAATATTGAGCAAAGCACCATGGGCAGCGAAAGTGAAGAAGATTTTGGTAACTTATTTGAAGACCTTGACCTAAGCAGCTCTAAACTGGGTAAAACAGAAAACGATAAAAACGAACTGATTGTAAAAGTACTCTCGCACTTAAACGAAATTGACTTTGACTTACACAATGGCGAAAGCGATGTGTTAGGCGATGCTTACGAATACTTGATTGGTAAGTTTGCCAGCGGTGCGGGTAAAAAAGCAGGTGAGTTTTATACCCCACAACAAGTAAGTAGTGTATTGGCACGTATTGTAACCGTAGGTAAAACCAAATTAAAGAGTGTGTACGACCCTACTTGTGGCTCGGGCTCTTTATTGTTGCGTGTAGCTAAAGAAGTAAAAGAAGTGGGTGCCTTTTACGGACAAGAGAGTAACCCTACTACGTATAACCTTTGCCGCATGAATATGATTATGCATGGCGTGCATTACAAAAAGTTTGATATTAAAAACGAAGATACCTTAGAACGCCCTCAGCACATGGATGAGCGCTTTGAAGCCATTGTAGCTAACCCACCTTTTAGTGCCGAGTGGAGCGCCAGCCCTTTATTTATGAGCGACGACCGTTACGCTGCTTATGGCAAACTAGCACCTAAAGGAACAGCCGATTTTGCCTTTGTGCAACACATGATACACCAGTTGGATGATAAAGGGACTATGGCTTGTGTATTACCACATGGCGTATTGTTCAGAGGCGGTGCCGAAGGACACATACGTGAGTACCTGATAAACGAAAAAAATTATATTGATGCCATTATTGGTTTACCTGCCAACATCTTTTATGGCACAGGCATACCAACTTGTATTTTGGTAGTAAAGAAAAAACGTGAGCATAAGGATAACATTTTATTTATTGATGCCAGCCAGCATTTTGAAAAAGTAAAAACACAAAATGTATTGCGTGAAAGCGACATTACTAAAATTGTGGAAACCTATAAGGCACGTAAAAATGAAAACAAGTACAGTTATGTAGCCGGTTTAGAAGAAGTAAAAGAAAACGATTACAACCTAAACATACCACGCTATGTAGATACTTTTGAAGAAGAAGCGGCTATTGATTTAAAAGCCGTAGCTAAGGATTTGCGCAATTTGGAAAGCGATATGCAAACCACCGACAAAGAAATTGCCAAGTATTGTAAGGAATTAGGAATTGATAGCCCTTTTTAATTTATGGAATTACAAGATTTTATTAAAAATACATTAGTGCAGATTACAAATGGTGTGATTGAAGCACAAAAAGAACTAAAGGAAACGGGTTGTTTAATTAACCCTGAAGGTTTTACAATGGATGGCGGACAAATAAAAAGAGGTTACGAAAACCAATATAGAGCAATACAAAAAATTAAAATGAATGTATTACTAAGTGTTTCTGAAAATGAAGGAACTAAAAAAGGAATTGGAGTTGCAAAAGTTTTATCAGCAGGTATTAATGCGGAAAACAATACCGCCAATAGCAAGCAAACATCAATAGAGTTTGAAATACCTGTAGCATTACCTGTAATGATTGACCTTAAAACAAAATGAGCAACAAGACGAAAAATAGTTTAATGCCTAAAATAAGGTTCAAAAAATATTCAGAAAGCTGGAATTCAGAACCAATTGAAAAGATTATAAATGTATCTAGTAAGAAATATAACCCCGAAAAAGACAATGCAAATTACAACTGCATTGAACTAGAACATTTGTCACAAAATACTGGACAGCTTTTAGGCTTTATAGATAGTAACAAATCCAATAGCATAAAAAATAAATTTAATAAGGGTGATGTTTTATATGGCAAGCTCAGGCCATATCTTCGTAAATATTTACTTGCACCCTTTGATGGTGTTTGTTCATCCGAAATATGGGTGCTCACAGGAAAAGGTATTTCAAATAGCTTCTTATATCAATATGTGCAGACCAATAATTTCAATGATCTTACTAAATTGGCAACTGGAACAAAAATGCCAAGAGCAGATTGGTCATCAATTTCCAAATCAAAAATAGCATTCCCCTCCCTTCCCGAGCAAGAAAAGATAGCGGCATTTTTAGGAGCGGTAGATGAAAAAATACAGCAGCTCACCCGCAAAAAACAATTGCTAGAACAATACAAAAAAGGAGTGATGCAACAATTGTTTAGTGGTAAGTTGCGTTTTAAAGATGACAATGGAAAGGCTTATCCGAAATGGGAGGAAAGAAAATTTGCGGATATTTTAAATGAGCACAAACAAAAGAGTTCAGGTAAAGAAGAAGTTTTTTCAGTTTCAGTTCATAAGGGATTAGTAAATCAGGTTGAACATTTAGGTCGTGTTTTTGCTGCAAAAAACACAGACAATTATAATCTAGTTAAACCAGGTGATATTGTTTATACAAAAAGTCCAACCGGGGATTTTCCTCTTGGAATTATAAAACAGAGTAAGTTGGATAAGGATGTAATTGTTTCACCTCTATATGGAGTATTTACTCCCGAAACCAAAGGACTGGGTTATTTGCTAAATGTTTATTTTGAAACACCTTCAAACGTTACTAATTATTTATCGTCAATTATACAGAAAGGTGCAAAGAACACTATTAACATAACAAATACCACTTTCTTATCAAAGAAAATGAAGTTGCCAGTTTCAAAAGAAGAGCAAACTAATATTGGAAATTTCTTAATGTTAATCGATAAAAAGATTAACCAAATACAAGAAGAGTTGGATAAATCAAATCAATTTAAAAAAGGACTTTTGCAGCAGATGTTTGTGTAAATAATATGTGTTATGTATAAAATAAACAAAACTACAAACGATATAGAAAAATTGGATGAGCGTTTATTTAAAGATTTAGGCTTTAAAGAAAGAGATCATTTGCAAGAATGGATTGCTAAGAACCCTGATGTGTTTGGTGAAGATTTATTAATTATACAAAAAGAGTTTAATGGCTTTAATGATACCAATGAACGTTTGGATTTATTAGCACTAGACAAAGATGGCAATTTAGTCATTATTGAAAACAAATTAGATGATACAGGCAGAGATGTAACCTGGCAAGCTCTTAAATATACCTCTTACTGTTCCACACTTACAACAAAACAAATCATTACTCTATTTCAAGAGTATATAGTTAAATTAAATAAACAAGAAAATGCAGAAGAATTAGTAAGAGCATTTCTTGAAAACGCCACAGATGAATTGTATTTAAATTCAGGCGACCAACGCATCATATTAGTTGCTAATAATTATAGAAAAGAAGTGACTTCAACAGTTTTATGGTTATTAAATCATGGTATACAAATACAATGTTTTAGAGCAACTCCTTTTTCTCGCAACGAAGATGTGTTTCTTCAAATAGAACAAATTATTCCTTTGCCCGAAACACAGGAATTTATGATTGACGCACAAGAGAAGAAAAAAGAGGATTTAGAAAAGGGTTATGTAGTAAGCGAAACTAAAAAAACGCAATTAGAGTTTTGGAAATTATTTAAAGAACGGCTTCTGAAATACAAGGAAATAGATACACTACAAACACCACGTCCACAGTATTGGTTTGATGTATCAATAGGTAAAGCAGGCATACATTTATCAAATACTTTTAATACCGATAAAAATGAAATTGGTGTTAGGCTTTACTTACATCATAAATATGTAAGTGAATGGCTTCCGTATTTCGAAAAAAATAAAGCAGAAATTGAAAAAGTGATTGGCAGTGAACTTACATGGAATCCAAATGAAAATGCTAAGGATAAAATTATTACCTTAACAAGACAATTTGATTTACATGATAAAGAAAACTGGAAAGAAGCCACTGAATGGCTTGCTAATCAAACAATTCTTTTTAGAAAAGTTTTCATGGAATTAATCAAAAAGAAATAAATTGATGTAATGCCACACCAAAGCGAAGCCATACTAGAACAAAAGCTCATTCAGCAATTAGTTGAACTGGGTTACCAGAGTGTAAACATACACGATGGTGATGCTTTATTGGCTAATTTAAAAACGCAACTAGAGGCATTTAATAAAACTACTTTTTCGGCTAAAGAGTTTGAAGCTATTTTAAATCACTTAGCCAAAGGCAATGTATTTGAAAAAGCCAAAACCCTGCGCGATCGTTTTAACTTAACCAAAGATGATGGTACACGTTTTTATGTACGTTTCTTTAATCACGAGCAATGGGATGAAAACCGTTATCAAATAACCAATCAGGTACAACAACAAGGTTCGTTTTTAAACCGTTACGATGTTACCATTTTAGTAAATGGTTTGCCATTGGTGCAAATAGAATTAAAACGCTCAGGTTTAGAAATTAAAGAAGCCTTTAATCAAATCAATCGTTACCAACGCCATTCGTTTTGGAGTAATCATGGTTTGTTTCAGTACGTGCAGCTATTTGTAATTAGCAATGGCGTTAACACAAAATACTTAGCCAATAACCGTTTGCAATCCGTTAAGCAAACTTTTTATTGGGCGGATGATAAAAATAAAAACATTGCAGAGCTTAGTGCATTCGCTAATGCTTTTTTAAATACACATCATTTAGGTAAATACATTTCGCATTACGTGGTCATGAACGAAACGTATAAAAACTTAATGATACTGCGTCCTTACCAATACTATGCAGTAGAGGCCATTATTAAAAAAGTAATTGCAGCGCCTAACAACACACCAAGTATCGAAAACGATTTTGGTTACATCTGGCATACTACAGGTTCGGGTAAAACATTAACTTCTTTTAAGGCCAGTCAAATTATTATGGAACTGCCACAAGTACACAAAGTAGTGTTTGTGGTCGACCGTAAAGATTTGGATTATCAAACCATGAATGAGTTCAACGCCTTTAAAAAAGATAGCGTTGATGTGACCGATAACACAAGTTCTTTAGTAAAACAATTAAGCGACGATACCAAACTGGTATTAACTACCATACAAAAGCTAAACAATGCCATTAGCAAAAAACACCACGAAACTAAATTAACAGCGTTGAAAGATAAACGTGTGGTGTTTATTTTTGATGAGTGTCACCGTACACAGTTTGGCGATACGCATAAAAAAATTACTTCCTACTTTAGCAATGCACAGTTGTTTGGTTTCACGGGCACACCCATCTTTGCCGAAAACGCAAGCAAAAATGAGTTTGGGAAACGCACCACCAAAGATTTATTTGGCGAGTGCTTGCACAAATATGTGATTACGGATGCCATACGTGATGAGAACGTGTTGAAGTTTGGCGTGGAGTATATTGGTAAGTACAAACAAAAAGGCAATACTTTACTCGATATTCAAGTAGAAGATATTGACCGCCCAGAGGTATTTGATGATGAAACACGATTAGAAAAAATTGTGGATTACATCATTCATTACCACAAACAAAAAACATTTGATAAAACCTACTCTTCCATTTTTGCTGTGAGTAGTATCGAAAACCTGATTAAGTACTACGATATTTTTAAACGCAAAAAAGAAGCAGGCGAACATGATTTACGTTTGGCAACTATTTACACCTACGGCGCCAACGAATCTGATGATGACGCCAACGACAGCTTGCCAGGAGATGAAGAAGAAACTTCCATGGCTGCTGAACTAAAAGTGGCTTATAACAGTTCGCACACAAGAGATAAACTCGAAAGCTACATACAAGATTACAACCAACAATATGGCACTGCCTTTTCTACTAAAGACAGTCAGGCTTTTGAGAACTACTACAAAGATTTAAGCAAGCGCCTTAAAGAACGAGAGAAAGAAAACTTTAACGATGAGCGCGACCGCTTGGATATTTTATTAGTGGTTAATATGTTCTTGACAGGCTTTGATGCTAAAAAGGTAAACACACTTTACATTGATAAAAACTTAAAGCATCATGGTTTAATACAAGCCTACTCACGTACCAACCGTATTTTAGGAGAACAAAAATCGCAAGGAAACATTTTATGTTTCCGCAATTTAAAAAATGCCACTGATGATGCCATTACCTTGTTCTCGAACAAAGAAGCCATCGAAGAAATTATATTACCACCTTACACGGCTATCGTTAAGAAGTTTAAAGATGCTTTAAAAACCTTATTGCAATTAGTACCAACTTGGCAAAGTGTTGATGATTTATTAGGCGAAGACCAAGAGGCTGCTTTTGTGCAAGCTTTTAGAGCAGTATTGCGTATTAAAAACGTCTTACAATCTTACACCGATTTTAATTGGGAAGATTTAGGCATTGACGAACAAACTTTTGAAAACTACAAAAGCAAGTACCTCGATTTATACGAAAAAGTAAAGCGCGAGCAAACCAAAGAAAAAGCCTCTATCCTAAACGACATTGATTTTGAAGTGGAGCTCATTCACCGCGATATTATCAATGTTGCCTACATTATAAAATTATTGGCAAAATTAAGAGATGCCAAAACCAGTGAAGCCGCCAAACAAAAGAAAGCCATTATGGACTTATTGGGTGGCGACATTGAATTAAGAAGTAAGCGAGAATTGATTGAGAAATTTATTGAAGAGAACTTGCCATTGATTAGCAATCCGGATTTAATACAAGACGAGTTTGAAAAATATTGGGAAGACCAAAAAGTAATAGCCTTAGGCAAAATTTGCGAAGAAGAAAATTTAGACAAGCAACAATTCTCTGCCTTAATTGAAGCCTATATTTTTAGCGGACAAGAACCAATACGCGAAGATGTTTACAAATGCCTCGCCGACCGCCCAAGTATTTTAAAAGCAAGAGAAATAGGACAACGCATCATCACAAAAATGAAAGAGTTTATTGAAACTTTTGTAAATGGAATGGTGGCTTAGAACGAAATAACAAGAAAAATTATGTTTTATAATTTAGCTATAGCTCCTCAAAATTTTAGCCCAAAATTCTGTTTAGCACTTAATGAATCAGAAATTAATAAGCTGGTTGACGCATTTCATGAAGGGCGTGAATTTGTAACTTTAGCTGGCGAGAAAGTAAATATTAAAAATCCTGATCTCATAAAAATATATGATATATCAAAACGTATAGATGCATCTAAAAATTCTCCAACCTATATCATTAAAGAGATTGAAAAATATGCCAACATAATGACTAGAGGTATTGTTGAATTAAATACTCTCAGGGAATTTGGAGAAGATCTTACTTCCAATTTTATTGATGGTGAGTGGGGGGATAATAAAGTTAGAATTGAAAAAAATAATTTTTTCACTCAGGGTAGTTTTCAAAAAGTAACAAGTTTAATTCCGAATATAACTGAAGTAAAAAGATATTGGGCTGGAGGATTTGGAAGGGGTGAACAGTTTTATGATCGTTTAAATGATTTTAAAACAAAAAATTATTGGCAGGCATTAGATTATGACGAAGACAGTAATCCTGTAGCTGCCGAAAATGCCTGGAATATATTTAAACAAATTCAAATAGGTGATTGGTTTTTAATAAAAGGCTATGGAGGTAATCATAATTTAACCGTTCATTATATTGGTCAAGTATACAGCATCAATAAAAAGGAAGGTAAATTATATTTTAACAAGATTAATAGACTTTTATACAAAGGCGAAGCGCCCAGAGGAGAAGGAGCTGGTAACTGGAGAAATACTTTATTGGAGGTAATTAGGCCTGAAGATATTAATATGCTTTTTTTCACCGAAGAACTTAAAGATTCCGAAATAGTTGAGAATAAAGAATATGATAATTTTACAAAAGGTACTTTAGCACATCACTATACAAACCCAAATAATCATAAAGTATTTGACCAACTGAATGTAACAAATGATATTAAAGCATTTGCTTCCCTATTAGCTTATAAAAATGCTACGCCTCCAATAGCAATTGGATTGTTTGGCAATTGGGGATCTGGCAAAAGTTATTTTATGACTAACATCCGCAAGGAGATTGAAGACCTAAGTACAACAAAGAATTTAGATTATTGCGATAGGATTGTTCATGTTGAATTTAATTCTTGGTTTTACCGTGATGCTGACCTTTGGTCGAGTTTGGTAGCAAAGATTTTTACTGACCTGCATTCCTTCCTCTCTCCATCTGATGACCCCCAATCTGTAGATGCATTCTATCAAAATTTATCTTCTGTAAAGGAAGATTTAGCAATCTTGAATGATGAATTAAACAAAGTTCAATTATCAAAGGCATTATTAGAAGCTGAATTACAAAAGATTACCCTCGAAAAAAATGAAAAAGCAGAAAAACTAACTTCAACTCCTATAAATAAAATAATTGATGCTATTACAAATGAACCTTTTATTAAAAGAGAAATAGATAAAATTAATCAGGATTTAGATATTAAATTAGGATCATCATTAAGTGATATAAATAATAATATATCATTATTAGCTGGTTTTTATAATAAAATAAAAGCTACTATAAAAATGGTAACATCCAAAAATATATATTTTTCAATATTTGTTTTAGTTATTGTTACGCTCACAATTTTTATTCCTGCCATATACTCATCATTAGAAAAGCAAATAGGTATAATTACTACTTGGATTGTAAGAAGTTCAATTCTTTTTACATCGATTATTGCATATCTAAGACCTGTATTTAATAGAATAAACAAAGGATACGAAAGATTAAAAGATTTATCTAAAACTTGGGAGGAGCTAGTCGAAATTGAAAAGCAAAAAACTACTGAAGGTGAAACCAAACTACAAGTCGAAATACAAACTATTGAAAAAGAAATTGAAGTCTTTCAATCTAAAATTAATGTATCAGAAGATAAAATACGATTAATTAATAAAAGCATTAATGATATTAAATCTGGTAAAAAGCTAAAAGATTTCGTTACAGCAAGAAGTAGCGATGATAGATATAAAAGTAAATTGGGGGTAATTTCTTGGGTACGTGAAGACTTTGAAGAACTAGATAAATTGATTCGACGCAATAAAGACGCAAATGAAAAAGGAAATATTGTATCCACAATGCGGAATGAAGTAAAAATTGATCGTATTATATTATATATTGACGACCTTGATAGATGCCCAGAAGATAGGGTTGTTGAAGTTTTGGAAGCAGTTCATTTGTTGTTATCGTTTGAATTATTTGGAGTAGTTGTTGGAGTAGATCCAAGATGGGTATCTCATGCATTAAATAAAAAATATAGTGCTTTGGTTTTACCAAATGGTGAGAACCCAAATACTAAAAATAAGAAAACATTTAACGCAAGCACTTATGACTACCTAGAAAAAATATTTCAGATTCCATTTACTCTGCTACCAATTGAAGAACAAGGAGCTAAAAATTTAATTAAATCATACATTAAAATAGATAACACAACAGAAAATGATACAGATAAAACTAATGTAAATTCCTCGCAAAACGAGAAAGACAAATCTTACATATTAAATGATACGGATAAAATAATACAAGGCTTAACTTCTAGAAATGCAAATGAAACTGTATCAATAGATTCAAAAAAACTACATATAACACAAGATGAGTTAAATTATATTTTAAATTTCGCTTCATTAATAGGTTCTACACCAAGAACAATCCAAAGATTTGTAAATACTTATCGCATAATACGCGCTCATCCAAAAGTAGAATTAACTCAACAGCTATCACTACAGCACAAATGTATTATTAGCTATTTGGCATTAGTAGTGGGTAAACCTTTTATTGCAGAAAAGATTATTAAAAAACTTAACCAACTTAGTAATGATAACTTATCTTTTTCAGAGTTCACAAAAGAATTTGACGATGTGCCTGAGCTACAAAGTCTACTTGCATCGGCGTCATATAAAGATTTAGCAGACACAAAAGTAGTTACTTTTAAAACTTGGGCTCCATTAATCTCCCGTTTTTCATTTCATGTAATTGATTAAATAAAAGTTAACCGTTGCATTGTAATGCAGTGGTTTAAAAGTCAAAAGCATTAAACATGACTAGTTCGTGGTATTCAGTAAACAATACTATAAAGCCTTCATCGTTCTTTATTGGAAGCAGGTTTATTAAACTGATTGATATTGATGTTCATTTTAAATTCGTTAGAGTATAAGGAGTCGCCCTCATTATATACTTTTATACGGCAGGTGGTATAAAAATCGCCGCTGCATTTAACGCCTCTTGAAAAAGCAAAATAGCGTGGTGGCAACTCAACACTATAGTAGCTATTACCACACCAGCTGTAGCTCCAATATTCTATGGGTTTCCATTGTTTATGTTCGTTTTGTGCTTCCACAATCATCACGATGCTGCCATCTTGTAACTCAAGCGTGGCTATTTTGTTGTCAGATAAATTGGCTATATAAATTGGGAAGCTTTTTACATCTTGTATTAAGGTATCGTCTTGCAACAAAGTTCTGTTATCATCAAAACTTCGGTGAAATAAATAGCTTGCCCAAATGGGGCGCTTGGTCATGGTAATTTCGTTAATGGTATCTACAACAACAGCAAGTTTTTTATTGGAGTAAAGTTTTTTGGTTTCTTTAGTTGGCTCCCAAAATTGATGATACCTCATGGTATCTTTAAAAGCTTGTTCGAGGTTTAACACTTCGCAAAAAGGTTTCACGCACTCAAGTTCGTACCAGGCATTCATCATATATTGCGGCGCTAAACATAGGCTGCTTTTTTGTTTAGTGGTTTTAATGATGGGGATTTTAAAATCAATTGGATTGTTATGAGGAGCTACATAGGATGATAACACCGTAATGATAGAAACAAACAATAGCATGAGGAAGATGCTAAGAATGGCGAAGTTTTGTTTAAAAGGATTCATGACACATAAATTAAAAGGTTAAACAATAGTTGCTTACTTAAAGTTAATGTCAATACGTACTAGCTTATTATGCAAATGCATCATTTGCGGCATTGGCTTTGTAACTGGTAGTGCGCCATTGATAAGTGGTTTACGTTATAATACAACGATGATAGTTAGTAACAGAATTTATATGATCGATTATAACTTGGTGGCTGAGCGGAGTCGAAGCCACCGGGAACATCTACATCTTCAATTACACTTCGGGCCTTCGGCTCCGCTCAGGCGTCTCAGTAAGCGTGCTCAGGAAATTTAACCCGGAGGCTTAGTGAAATTAAAACCGGAGGCTGAGGCTCTCGAAGCCACCGGGAATGTAACTTTTCCTTCGTAATACTCCGCCTTCGAGTGCCTCAGGCATCGTTCAGAACACCTCAGGTATCGTATAGAACAACGGATGCTGAGCAAGAATGATAAATCCATTTATTCACAGCTCTTAATATATCTTTATTAAAGCTGGCTAATACCCATAAATTAAAATGAGTATCTAATAACATTACTCCTTTAAATTATTATATTTGGTTTAATTGTATTAATAAAAGCATCCATATATGTTAGTTAGCAAATTCCGCACAGCGTTAATGATTTCATTAATAACCCTAAGCTCTGTTTTAACTTATGCTCAAACACGTGATTTAGTTACTGAGCAAAAATATGAAAACGAATTAAAAGCTATTGATCCTTCCTTGGTTAATTATTTTAAACGAGGTACGGTGGCAATGGATGCCGGTGATTATAAATTAGCTGATAGTTTATACACCGCTGTTTATTTTAAAGCACCAAACTTTGTACATGTGCTTCGTAGGCTAGGCAGCGTGAGGCATTCATTAGGTCATCAGCTCGAAGGTATAAATTTTGCCGAACGTGCTTTGGCTATAGATAAATCATCGGCCAACACAATTAGCTTAGCACAGTTGTTAATTGCTACACAAGATAACAGACCTGAAAAAATTACGGAAAATTTAAACAGAGCATTGCGTTTGTTGCTTGAAGGTCAGGGTTTACCTGGTGCCGATCCTTATGAATATAATATGTTAATTGCTCAAGCGGCCCTTCAAAGCTACCAAGAGGGCATGTTTAAAGATGCTACGGCCTATCTGGTAAAAAATTATTCTGATAAAATGCCTACACATTATTATGCAGCAATAGCAGCAGCACAAAATGAGGAATGGGTATTGGCGGAGGATGAAATTACAAAGGCTAAGGAACTTGGTTTAAGCGAAGAGGAATACCAACGTATCATGGATACAGGAATTCATACAAGTGCTTTAATAGAGAAAGCGAAGAAAATTTTTTTATGGGCATTTATTATCTGGGCTTTAATTTTTGTGTTGCTTTATGTTTTTGGAACTGTCTTATCTAATTACACATTAAAAGCCATTGAAAAAGAATTCAAAACAAATTCGAGCTCTAAACTGGCACATAATATCAGAAGTATTTATAGTGCACTCATTAATTTTGCAGGCATTTACTATTATATATCCTTGCCTATTATTTTACTATTAGTTGTTGGCTTAACGGGTGGTATCATTTATTTGTTTTTAGCATTAGGGCGTATTCCAATTCAATTGACATTAATTCTATTAATAGGTGCTTGTTTAACTATTTATGGAATGATACGGTCATTATTTTTAAAAGTAAATTCGGAAGACCCAGGTCGTTTGTTAAAGAAACAGGATGCACCAGAGTTATACGCTTTAACTAATGAGGTTGCTAATAAAATGGGCACTCGTCCTATTGATGAAATTAGAATTACAGAAGAAACAGATTTAGCAGTTTATGAAACAGGAAGCTGGAAAGAAAAAATGCGTGATGAGAGTAAACGTATTTTAATTTTAGGTACGGGAGTTCTTAAAGATTTTAAGGTAGAAGATTTTAAAGCAGTAATTGCACATGAGTACGGGCATTTTTCTCATCGAGATACGGCCGGTGGGGCTGTCGCTTTAAGGGTAAGAAATGACATGGCGAAATATTATCATCAGTTATTTTATGCAGGACAAGCTGTTTGGTGGAATTTAGCTTTTCAGTTCATCAGGTTATATCATTTTGTTTTCAGTAAAATTAGTAATGGTGCAACCCGTTTGCAGGAGATATTAGCTGATAGAGTTGCGGCGCAAACATACGGTGCTGTTGCTTTTGAAAACGGTTTAACCTATGTTATAAGAAGAAATATTGAATTTGTAACGCTTGCCAATAAAGAAATTGAGGAGGCTAAAAAAACGTCGCGTCATCTCAATAATTTGTACGAATTAAAAGGTGAGATGGGCGAAGAAGCAGAAAATGAAATTAAAAAATCGATGACACGCCCAACAACTGATGAGGACACGCATCCTAGTCCGGTAGATCGTTTTAATTTTATTAAAGGGTTAGGTTCTGAACATAATTTTAGTACTGATAAGTATGTGCGCGAGTTGTTTGTAGATTGGGATGCACTAACACAAGAGATGACCAAAGCTCTACAAAGCAAAGTAATTAGTTAAATATTTAGTTAATTCGATACGCTCTTGTTACTTCGGGCCTTCGGCTCCGCTCAGTCACCTCAGTTAGCGTAATAAGAAAATTAAACCCGGTGGCTGAGGCTCTCGAAGCCCCGGTAACATGAATTTTTTTTGTATTCTATATTCACAATACTCCGCCTTCGAGTGCCTCAGGTATCGTATAGAATACATCAAATATCATATATAAAGCGGTGTCGAGAACTGATTAAAAAACATTTTACTTCAAAAAAATAAAAACTATATTTATATAAGTAAGTATATGGGTGAAAAAACATTTCGAAATCTTCAACTAACATTTTCGGTTTTACTGCTAATTATTCCCGTTTTAGGATATTACTTTTTAAACTGGGATGCACGTATTTCTTTAATGAGCATGAACATATCTGTGGCATGTGCTGCACTCAGCTTATGCTTAAAAACGTCTTACCAATGGTTTTTACACACCTTGTTTAATGCGTTTATTGTAAACACAACGCCTACCAAAAAGGGGTTTATAGGTTTAGGTTGGCTATTGGTATTTTTATTTGGGATGTGTTTTATTATTGGAACATACTTGTTTTATATGATGCCTCCAATTGTATTAATTGAACTATACCTAAATACAACGTATCAAAAAAACATCTCTAACTTCGATTTTTACACCTTTCCGGCCGATGTACGCTTGGCAATAATAAGTATGATGATAGCAGGTGTGTTGGGTGCTGTGCAAGAGCTATTGGCGCATATTAAATGCATTAAAACAACAAAGATAAACGAAAACTATTTTTGGATAATGCCGGCAGGGTATTTAATGCAACCGCAAATTAAATTTCAAATAGGTTCCATGTTTATGGTATTTATAGGGATGATTGTTGTTAGTTTTTTTATTGATCCCAAAGCACAAGCCTTTAACGTAACATTTATAAGTTCAATGTTACTAAATGTGGCTTTTGTGTTTTCTAAATACTACTATGCTATTAATGATGCTGAGTTGTATAAAGATTCGCTTTCTGTAAAGTGATACTAAAACCCTTCAATAATATTAATCGGTAGTTTTATTAAATCGGCAAATTCTTCACCGGCTTCTTTATTATCAATATCACCTTCATCATAATGCCAATTGATAGTTAAACGAACTTTGTTGTTGCTTTCCGTTACAAATTTTTTAAGTTCAGTAAGTATTTCATTAAACACACGTACCGATGATGAGTTGAAATATTCCATTTTAAATTCAACTGTAATGTTAATGCCGGTTTGTGATTGTTCTGCTAAATAAAACACTACATTTTTATAATCGTTTAACCAGTTATATACAGGAGCAAAAAACTCGCGTACATTCTCTGGTCTCGATTCGCCTGAGAATTGTAATTTATGTGATGTGTGATTTAAAGTAACGCTTGGGGTGTTGCTAGTGCCTTGTATGTGTAATATTTCCATAACCGTTTTATATGTTTAAAGTTAAGTATTTAATTTATTTGTAAAAGTTTATTGAATGTTAATTTCTATAGAGTAAAGTGCTAGTTTGTCATTAAAAGGTTCAAAATCAAAATGCACACTGCTATCGGGGTTTAGTTTTCTTATAATATCCATCATGCCAATTCCAGCGCCATTTCTATCGGTAAATGATACGGCTTTAATTTGCTCCAAAATTTTTTCTTTCAAGGTTTCGGCATCGCTATCTATATGCACACTCAGGCGTTGCTGATGAGAGTCGACATGATGCGCCTCGATGTAATTACCAAATTTTAATTTAATATGATTGTCGGTAAAGTATAAAAACATATAGCCATATATTTTTTTAATGTCTTCGTTTTCTTCTACCGCATAGCCATGTCTGTAAATATTATCAAGTGCCTCAACTAATATGGAGTAGATGCGTTTGCGCGAAGTAATATTTTCAATGTGTTCTTTAAGGAAAATTTTTAAGTCATCTAAATGTTGATTCATGATGTCGTAATTGATTTCGCCTTTATATAAAAATGTTGGCTCAATGTTTTTACCGCTTTGGTAAGCTGTTATTTGGTTTTCAATAAAGCTAAGCATTGCGTTTTCAATTGTGTTGTTTGTAGCTGTTTTATGGTTAAAAATCCATACCGATACGTCGTCCATTTGTTCTTTATTTGCTTTCCAGTTTTTAAATGTTTCTCTGATGGTTCTCATTTGTTCAATCGATTCGGTTTCATGTATTGACATAATGAGTTTTTCTAAATTACCTGACCCAAATTTTTTATTATCAGGGCCACCTTTTTGGTCAAGGATGCCGTCAGAAAATAAATACACTTGAGCAATGTCGCTTTTATTCATTTCAATAAGTTCAATATCGCTACTAATATCTAGGAACTTACCGATTTCTAAATTTTTAAGTTTAATGTAATTAAATTGATTGTTGCTATTAACGATGGCAAATTTTGAAGCAGAACCTGTAAATGAAATTTGTTGTGAGCTTGAGTCGTATTGCATAAGCACTAAATCAACACCAAACAAACTATTATTACCTTTTCTGAACGATTCATATAGTTCGGTATTTAAGTTTCGGATGATTTCATTGATTGAAATATCGTTAGGAGTATTAATAATTTTGTCGAGTGATTTAATAACTAATAAACTAATAAATGCTCCCGATACACCATGTCCTGTGCAATCGCCTAACACAAATAGTTCTTTAGTGCCTTTTTTGTAATAATTATAAAAGTCACCACTTACAATGTCGCAAGGTAAAAATAGGACAGAGGCATCAACCGATTTTTTGAAATCAGTGTAATGTGGCAGCAAACTGTTTTGTATGTTATAGGCGTAGGTAATATTATCGTGTATGGTTTTGTTTTTTGCTTCAATTACTTTTGATGATTCGATTAATTGATTTTGTTTTTCATCTAAATCTCTTTTTTGTAATTCAATGGTTTGTTTTTGATGTAGCGTAATTCTCCATCGCCAAATAATGATTGCAATTAATATTAAGCTTATTCCTAGGGCAATAATGCCATAGTAAATAATTTTTTTACGGCGTTCGGAGCGCTCGTTCTCTATGCTTATTTTTTTATCGAATTCGGCACTTTGCAACATTTTTTCTTGCTCATGCTTAAATTGCAAATCTTTTATTTCGCTTTCTTCTTTCTGTGTTGCAGATAAGGTACTATCGGCATATGCCTTATATAATACATAATAATTAAGAGCTTCTTTGAAGTTGTTTTTTTGTTTATTGACTTTGTATAAGCCTAAGTAACTATCTCTATAATTCCAAAGTACATTTCCACTTTGTGCATGTTTTAGCGCTAGTTTAAAGCCCTCTTCTGCTTTGGTATAATTATGTTGTTTAAACATTAACTCGGCATAGAAATAGTACGAAGGCGACAAGGTTCTTAAATCGTTATGTTTAACCGACCAGTTTAAAGCGGTTGACAAAAAATATTCCGCTTGTTTTAAACTATCCATCGATGCATAAATATCACCAACACTTCGATAAGGTGTAATTA
>Ga0066410_1000278_pt1 | contig 16186 bp, 7 predicted proteins | sample LakWasMet14_LOW5_2_FD_59497 | JGI IMG/M metagenome (GOLD analysis project Ga0066410, IMG submission 59497) | Freshwater sediment methanotrophic microbial communities from Lake Washington under simulated oxygen tension - Sediment Metagenome 14_LOW5 | ecosystem: Environmental > Aquatic > Freshwater...
GGGCACCGTGTCACGGGATTTTTTCCCGTGGGATTTGAGCTCAGACACCTTCGGGGTAGAGCGTCTGAGCCTGAGCCGCGGGCCGAACTCCATTCTCTTTGGCCTAGGCAATGCCGGCGGCATCATCAACTCGATGTCGAAACGCGCCTACTTTCGCACTTCCAGCAAAATGACCATGCAGGTTGACGACAATGGGAGCTGGCGGGCTCATCTCGACCATAACCAGAAGCTATCGGACTCACTCGCCCTGCGCGTCAATCTGTTGAAGGATGACATGCGGACTTGGCGTGAGTTGGAATATACCCGCGATGACCGTATTCAGATCGCCGGCACGTGGCAGCCATTTTCTCGCACAGAGGTGCGCGTAAACTACGAACGGGGCTTGCAAGACCGCCTGGCGGGGCTGCGTTTCAGCGTGCGGGATGCGTTCACGGGCTGGTTGGACGCCGGCTCACCGGCGTATGACCGCACGATCAACGGCAACTCCTACCCTGTGGGCACGAGTTCTTTGGGGGCCAATCAGCGACTGGTTCTTGATGGTGATACCCAGAAGTGGGCCAACTGGCAGCGCTTTGCCACCAGCACCGGAAAGAATGACAACACCAACAATGGTGCCAAGCTTCAGAATGAGGCCTACGTGCCGTTCACGGCGGTTTTGAACGGTCGAGCCTCGACCAGCGACAATTCCTATTGGACCGGCTCCGTCTTCGTGCAGCAGGAACTCGCCAAGAACCTCTATGTCGAGCTGGCCCTAAACAAGCAGAGCAGCGAACGCACGATAAACCGGGCCATGCAGCACGCACAGATGGCTGCTCGAATCGATCCGAACAAGACGCTTCCTGGTGGTGCCGCGAATCCGAACTTTGGAAAGTTTTATATTGAGGGGCAGGCCCTGATTAACACCAGAGAAGACTCTTCCGTCACTCCCCGTGCGACGTTGACCTACGAATGGGACACGCACAGCAAGTGGTTCGGTCGGCATCGGTGGTTGGCTCTATTTACCCAGCAGAAGGACGAAGGATTGGGTCAGCAATGGAACGAAGCGAATCTCACGCCAATCAGCCCGGCCCCGGCTGCCTTCACGAATGCGCAGAACACCATCTGGCGCCGCACCTATCTGGATTTTCAAGGCGGCAATCGCAGCTACAATCACTCTCCCTTCCTAAATCCCCAGGCAGCGGTCGCGTTTTCCGATCCGGTCAACAACCTGAATGGCACGATTACTCCCGGGTTTTTCCAATCGAGCAAGAATCCGTCTGAGGCGACTAGTACGGCCCGGATGATTGCCGGTCAAAGCACCTTCTGGAACGACCGTCTTTCGGTTACCTACGGACTTCGTCACGACTCAACCGACCGGAGCAACTCTTTGCTCAGTCGTGATCCAATCACCCAAGCGGTCACGGGAGCCGTCCTCACTCCCAGCGAGAACTTCGCCGGAAACACCCGCACGCTGGGTGCCGTGTTCCACGTTACCCAATGGTTTTCGGTCTATGGCAACCGTTCAGATAATTTCAGCCCTCAGGCCGGAGTCGACGTCGACGGCAAGAACATCGGTAACGTGAAGGGCGAAGGAAAAGACTACGGCGTCAAATTTCGCTGGGCCGACGACAAGCTCTATGCCCGTGCCGGATACTATGAGTCGTCGGTGAAAGGTCTGCTGGGTCGCAATTTCAACCTGCTGACCCAGATTCAGAATGTGTGGCTGGCCTTGGAAGGTGCGACCGGTCCTCACGCCGTTCTCTTCACCGGTTCTCCGGTCCTGAACACGGACATCCAGGACTTCGACGTTGATGGCTACGAATTTGAGGTGACGGGCAATCCGATAAAAGGCCTTTCGTTCACCGCGAACTACGCGACGCTAAACGGACGCGCGGGCAATCTCTATCCCATCACCCACGCGCATATCGCCCAGAACCGCGACTTCTGGCTGCAGAATGGCGCGACCCTTCTGCCCTCCGGGACCGCGACGGTCGCGAGTACAGTGGCCCAGATGGATGCGAATCTGGCGCAGGACCGACTGCAGGATGGGCGGGAGGGTACGGGCAATTACCGGGCATCGTTCAATTTCTTTGGGCGCTATCAATTTCAGAGTAACGCACTCAAGGGCTTTAGCGTCGGCGGAGGTTCCCGCTTCCGCGCTGGGCGCGTGCTCGGATTCGATGCTGGAGGAGACCCTATCATGTCGCCGAAACTATTTATGGTTGACGCCAATTTGACCTACGTTCGGAAAATTTGGAACAACCGGGTTGACATGCGATTGCAGCTCAATGTCCGAAATCTCTTGGACAACCGTGATCTCATATGGTCGAGCATCAACCCGACAACGTATGCGAAGAATGACTATACGTTCTTCACGCCGAGGCAGTTTATGTTGACGAGCAGTTTCAGTTTCTAATAGCCGGGCGGCGCGTTGTCTCGCCGCCCTTGATTTTTTCCCTGGCGGATGGAACAGACGCGGTAGCCGATGCCGCATTCGCCCGTTGAGCCCAACGTGACATGCGGCCAGGGCACCGCCAAGTCTCAACTTCCCTGCCCGTGGGTCAAAATGCCGGCAGGGCTAATCTTGCGCAAATTATTTCATTATCAATGAACACCCGTTTGCTGATCGAGTGCTCGGTCGCGGATTGCCACAGGTTCATTCCTTCTGGTGAGGTTGGGCGAGCGTGCCGCCATACCCTGTTGTGGGCGGGGTGGGGCTTGCTCTTCACCCTGGCGTGGGCGATTGAAACTCCGCCCTACCGGGATCCGGCGCTATCGGTGAATGCGCGGGTGGACGATTTGCTCTCCCGGATGACCTTGGTGGAGAAGGTGGGTCAGATGTGCCAGTTCGTGCCCCCGGATGATTTGCGCCGGCAGGCCATGTCTCGCACACCGCAGGCCGATCCGAACACGGCCAAAGGATATTACCGCGATGTCAGTGCGGCTGATCTTGAACAAATGGTCAGGGAAGGATTGGTGGGCTCGTTTCTTAATATCACCCTAGCGGGCGAGCCGAACACCCTTCAATCGCTTGCGACGCAAAGCCGGCTGGGCATTCCCCTGCTCATTGGCGCCGATGCCATTCATGGCAATGGATTGGTTCGCGGCGCAACGATCTACCCAACCCCGATCGCCTTAGCCTCCTCCTTTGACGATGATCTGGTTGAGCGTGTGGCCCGGCAGACCGCCGTCGAAATGCGGGCGCATGGTTCAAACTGGACTTTCTCACCCAATCTCGAAATCGCGCGGGATGCCCGGTGGGGCCGGGTGGGGGAAACATTTGGCGAGGACACCTATCTGGTCGGGCGGCTCGGTGCCGCCATGGTTCGCGGTTACCAAGGCAAATCCCTTTCTGATCCAGCCAGCGTGCTGGCCTGCTTGAAGCACTTTCTGGCGGGCAGTGCCTCCGTTAACGGCCAGAACTTCGCCCCCGTGGAGGTCTCGGAGCACACGTTGCGCAGCGTCTATCTTCCGCCTTATCTCGCGGGCATCAAGGCGGGCGCAGGATCGGTCATGGCCGCCCACCACGAGCTGGGAGGCGTGCCGTGTCATGCGAACCCGTGGCTCTTGGATGAGGTGTTGCGGCGGGAGGCTGGCTTTGGCGGTCTGCTCGTGAGCGATTGGACCGATGTGGAGCGGTTGGTGAGCCTTCACCGGGTTGCGGCCAACATGAAGGAGGCGGTCTATCTGGCGGTGTCAGCCGGACTAGACATGCACATGCAGGGCCCGGGGTTCGCCGGTCCGCTGATCGAACTCGTCAGGGAAGGCCGGATTCCGGAGTCGCGCATCGATGCCTCGGTCCGTCGCATCCTTCGGATCAAATTTGAGCTTGGATTGTTCGAGCAGTCGCCGGCGGACCCGGCCCGGACCGAGCAAGACGTGCATACGGCGGCTCATCAGCTGCTGGCGTTGGAAGCGGCCCGGAAGGGCATTGTTTTGCTGAAAAACGAAGGGGGCCTGCTGCCGCTTGATCCCAGGCTCCGTCCCCGGGTTCTGGTAACCGGTCCGCTCGCCGATACCTTGTCGGTGCTGGGGGACTGGGTGCATCCGCAGCCGCGAAATAATACCGTCAGCCCGCTGGACGGCCTGCGAAGCATGGCCCCGGCCGGAGTTGAAGTGCGGTTCGCGGATCTGGGCGGTACCATCCGCTCCACATCGCCGGATAAGATTTCTGCCGCCGTTGCCACGGCTCGCGAGTCGGACGCGGTCGTGGTGGTCGTGGGTGAAAAATCCACGCGATTCAAGGAGGGCGGAGATGGCAAGACGAGCGGTGAGAACAGCGACCGGAGCGATCTGGAATTATTTCCTGATCAACTCTCACTCGTGCAGGCCCTCGCCGCCACCGGCAAACCCGTCGTGGTGGTGTTGATCAACAGCCGGCCGCTGGCCATCGAATGGGTTGCCGACAATATTCCGGCCATTGTGCAGGCATGGGAGCCGGGAGAGAAGGGCGGGCAGGCGATCGCGGAAATTCTTTTCGGCATCTTCAACCCCAGCGGACGCCTGCCGGTCAGTATTCCGCGCGGGGTGGGACACATCCAGTCGTTCTACAATCACAAGCCATCCCAATACTATCGCAAATATGTCATGGGAGAAAACGGTCCCCGCTATGATTTCGGTCACGGCCTGAGTTACACGACGTTTGCCTATGCCAACCTGCGGGTGCCCGCCCGGATTGGATCCGACGGCGACATCCCGGTCACGGTGGAAGTCACCAACACCGGAAAGCGTCCGGGTGACGAGATCGTGCTCGCCTATGTCAACGATGTCGTTGCCAGCATCGCCGTGCCTTTGCGCGAGCTGAAGGCCTATCAGCGGATTTCGCTTGAACCCGGCGAGACCAAGACCGTCTCGCTCAAAATCAGCCACGATCAACTCGCCCTGATTGACCGGCTGATGCGCCCGGTCGTCGAGCCGGGCGACTTCGATGTCTTCATTGGACCGCTCAAGGCCCGTTTCACTCTTACCCCTTGAATCGATTGAAATGAAACGACGTGATTTCCTGAAATATACCGGCACGGCGATTCTTGCCTCCCGGGTTTCCTTGGCGGCCAAGCTCGGTTCAGCCAGTGAGGCGGTTCCGCAAAATACCGTCCTCGAAGGAGCCTTCCGCTCCACCGGTCGGTATGCGGACCCGTTCAATGACATTGAGTTGACCGTGCGGATCACCTTTCCCGATGGGCGGGTTCAGGACTATCCCGGGTTTTGGACTGGCGGGAATGGATACAGGTTTCGCTTTTCATCGACGTTAGTTGGCGAATACCGCTACGAGACGCTTTGCTCCAACCCCCATGATGCCGGGCTGCACGGCCAGCGCGGCACGTTCCGGGTCGTTCGTTATGAAGGTGACAATGAACTGAGGAAACACGGCCCGATCCGCATCTCGGAAAACAAGCGCCACTTTATCCACGAAGACGGCACGCCGTTTCTTTGGCTGGCAGACACCTGGTGGTGCGGTCTGGCCAAGCGTCTGCGTTGGCCTGATGACTTCAAGCTCATGACCCGGGATCGTCAGATGAAGGGCTTCAACGCCGTGCAGTTCACGGTGAGTCTGGCACCGACGGGCACCTACTTCGACCACAAGAACGACAATGAAAACGGACTCCCGTGGGACGAAGCGACCAACCGCATCAATCCGGCTTATTTTGATGCCGCCGACAATCGGGTCTTTCATCTCGTGGACGCCGGGTTGGTGCCGGTCGTGGTACCCTGCTGGGGTTTCTACATTCTCAGAATGGGGCCGGAGAATATCAAAAAACTCTGGCAATACATCATGGCCAGGTGGGGCGCGTTGCCGGCCGTCTGGTGCTTGGCCGGGGAACTGTCCATGCCGTATTACACCTCGCCCACGCCGGAGGAGGACGGGCCGAAACAGGTCGCCGCATGGAGCGAGGTGCTCCCCTGGCTGCGGCAGCACAACAGCTACGGGCACATCATCAGTGCGCATCCGAAATATGGCGAGAGCGCCCGCAACGAGGTGCTTGATCCCGCGTTGCTGGACTTCGACATGCTGCAGACCGGCCACAATTTTCTGTGGGCGCTGCCCAAAACCCTGACGATGCTGAAGCACTCGCTGGCCACGCCGCCGCTGATGCCGGTGCTGGTCGATGAGGTGGCCTATGAAGGCATTGGCGAGACGAACTGGGAGGACACCCAGCGTCAGCTTTTCTGGGCGAGTGTGCTGTCGGGATCCCCCGGCTTTACCTACGGGGCACACGGAATCACGCAGTTCAGCTCGGACGAATTCCCCTCGAATGTGCAACCACAGGGCCTTTCCTGGGGTGAGGCCACCTGGCAGGAGGCGTATCAATACCGCGGGTCAACCCAGGTCGGGGTGGGGAAGAAAGTGCTGGCGCAATATCGGTGGTGGGAAATGGTGCCACATCCGGAATGGGTGCTTCCGGCCAAGAATGATACGTGGAAGCACTTCACTGCCTACGCCGCCGGTATCCCGGGACTACTGCGGATCATTTACTTTGGGGTCATGAGTCCGATGGAATTGGCGGTGCTGGGTCTCGAACAGGGAGCCGAATACGACGCTCGGTTTGTCGTTCCCTCGAACGGGAAAATCCTGCAGGTCGGCAAAATCCGCGGCGATGCCGACGGCCGATGGGGCATGCGTCGGACCCGCAAACACGATCTGGTGCTGATCCTGACCGCAACACCGGCCGCAAGCGGCGCCCAACACTGATGAATCTTCACTCGACACAGTTCAGTCGAAGGGACGCGCTCCGGTTCATCGCCGTTGCCGGGGTCGCTTCGCTCCGCCCCGGGAATTTGTTCGGCGAGTCCGCCCGTCCACCAGCTCCGGCCGCTTCGCGAGTCACCGCTTACCTGGAAACTTTGCGGAGACCGGACGGCGGTTATGGTTGGAGTGATCAGGCGACTTCGCATCTCACTCCGACCTTCGGCGCGATTGGCGCGTATCGCGTGCTAAAGGTCATGCCGCCCAACCGGGAGGAACTGGCGGGTTTTGTCCGCACCCACCATCCGCAGGAACTGAAGCGATTGCAGCAGGAAGCACGAATTTTCGACTGGCAACAGGTGCAGGCGTTGCGGTGGCTCGGAGCGGATGCGGCGGAATTCGCGACGACTGTCTCCGCCTTTACCCAACCGGTTGAATATATCCGGCTCTACGAATCGCACGGCTATCCCGTGGCGCAATCCGAGTTGAGCGCGGTGTTGTCCCATGCGCTACTCGGACTGCCGGTGGCGGGCATCGCGGAGTCCTTCGGGCGTTACCTCGACGAGCGTCGCCGACCCAATGGCAGTTACAACAACACGCCGGCGGCCGACGGCGGGGATGGCCATGTGATGACGACGCTCTTAGCGCTGCAGGCATCCCGGGCCTTGGGCCGGGCAGAGTCATCGACCGGCGCGTTGATCGCATGGTTGCATTCCTGCCAGCTGCCGAATGGTGGTTTTACTTTTCAGCCCGAGCCGACGTTCGGCGGAGTTGATGACATCGCCTATGTGAGCGCAGCGGTGCGGGCATTGCAGTGGCTGGGGGCGGAGCCGATTCACCGTGAAGCCTGTGTCGCCTACATCCATTCACTGGCAAACGCAGACGGCGGTTTCGGCGACCGGCCGGGCTGGCTGAGCAACGCGACGGCAACCCACCGCGCGCTCGATGCCCTCGATGCGCTCGGATCCCTCGGGACCATCTCCGGGTTGAAGCCGCGCCTGCCGCGGTCCCGCACCGGGTTGCCGTCCGGCCTGAAGATTTACTCCGCGCAACTGGAGGCGCACGGTACAGGCAGTCCGGCTGATGCGGTGGAACTCGCCCGCAGCCTGAAGATTGATCTATGGGGGGCGAAAAGTGCGCAGCCGGGCTGGGGCGCCCGGTTTGCGGAGGTAGCTGCTGAGCGCAAGGTTCCGGTCACCTGGTTCTCCTCCGATGAGGAGCACGGCACTTGGTTGCAGGTTCCGGGTTTTGGCACTTACAGTCATATCAGCGATGTGATCGCTCCGGCGGGAGTTGATTTTGGGGCACCACTGGGCACGCGTCACGCGGCGGGGCCACCGGTATCTTGGGAGGAATACCGCGAGCGACGCCTGAAACCGTTGCACCGGGCCAACGGCCGGTTGATCTGGCAGTTCGGGGAGAACGAACAGTTGATGCGTCTGCTGCTCGACGACTCGGTGGGGCGGGGCGGTTACGCTGCAATCAGCACCTACCATTTTGGCAATCCTGACTTCACCAATTCGGAACCCTTTTTGAACCGATGGCGCGGACGGATACCATTTGTCGCACTTCTAGATTCCCATGGCGCAGAACCGTGGTATTTCGCAGACTTCACGACAGGTTTTCGCACGCTCTTCCTCGCGGCAGAACCCACTTGGGATGGCTGGATAAAGGCGTTGGATCGCAATTGGACGGTGCCGGTGCGTCACGATGCCCTGAGCAAGGGCAAGACCTGGATGCACAGCGGTTCCGACGAGGTGCTCGAGTTTGTACGCGCGCGGGAGAAGGAATGGCGCTGGTGGAACAACCCGCAATGCGAGCGTCCGCTGGTGTCAATCGTAGCGGTGGGGCCAGACGATGAGTTTGAGTCGGACCGGCCGGCGGAGGGCGTAAACATCCGCGTGCGTTGTGCGTGGGAGTGTTCCTATCTGGGCGCCTTGCAGAAGCCGCTGGCCGAACTGGTGCGGCTGAGTATCGATGGGAAGGAAGTGACAACCACGCTCGTGGAACGCAAGCGCACCAACACCCAGGCCGGCGAGCATGCTCATTATTTTGCGCTCTCGCCGAAACAAGCGGAACAGGCTCATGCCGTCACGGCCGTCGTGCGCGAAATTGCAACGAACCGTGAAATTGCGCACCCCGTGGTAATCCCCGGAAGACGGACGATCGCCGGACCAAGGAGTGTACGCTTATGAATGAACGACGAAACACCATGCCAAGGCGTGACTTTTTGAAAACCTCCTTCATGGCCGGAACGGCCGCTTGGCTGTTGCCGCAGCTGCGTGCGGAGGCGGGCGCTCTAATGACGTCTGGAAATCGTGGGACTTGGTTCACCCGGAATCCACGGGTCTACCTGCTTGATTTCCAGATGCCCGATCCGCTCGATCAGGGCGTGCCGGGGATGCCGGAAAAGTTGCTTGAATATCTGGATCCCCGACTGATCAGCGAACAACTGGCCGCGGCCGGGGTGACGACGCTGGTGGTCCATGCGAAGTGCAATCAGGGCAACGCCTATTACAATTCGAAGGTCTGTCACAAGCACTCCAGTCTGGGTGACACCGATCTCATGGCCGAATTTTCCGAGCACGGTCGCCGACTCGACATGCAGACGCTGTTTTACGTGCAGCTCTCCCGCGAGCGCCGGTCATTCGAGTTTCCTGAACGCCGGGCGCTCGCCGAAAATGGAAAACCGATTCTCCGGGAGAATCTTGATCCGCTGTTACCGTCCAGGGAAGAGATCCCCATTGTCTGTCTGAACGGGCCGCATCGCGCGTATATCAAAAGTATTCTCGGTGAGCTTTCCTCAAACTACAATTTCGACGGGTTCTGGCTCGATTGCTTCACCTGGTGGGGAAACCTACCGGTCTGTTATTGCGCCTCCTGTCGTGAATCCTACCGCAAGGATACCGGTCGGGAGCTGCCTTCGAGAAATGGAATCGCGGAAAACCGCGCGGGCCGCGACTACCTGCAATGGAGGTGGACATTGAATACCCGCATCCTCGCCGAGTTAACCGGACACATCCGCTCGATCAACCCGCAACTGACCGTCACGCACAACGGTTCGGCCGACAGCCCGGCCTTCGACTGGGCGTTTGTAGATGCCGACGACTACGTCAGCCACGAATTTCATTTCAACGAGGGCACGGAGAATCTCTCCCTGCTTTGCCTTCGCAACTGGGCGACGAAACCCAACGTGACATTTGAAATCGAAATCTGGCGCTTTGCGAACCGCTTGGGCGGCGACCGGGGCACCAGCCGCGGTTATCAGGTCCGGCCGGTGCCGGCGTTGCTGGCCGAAATGGCGGCGGTCAAGGCGCATGGCGGATTTCCGCAATATTACGACCAGGTGCATTGGGACGGACGGATTGATTCCCGGAGTTTGGCGCGCCTGCAACCCTGCTTCGCCGCCGTCAAGGAGCGCGACGCTTGGACCGGCCGCGGGGAGCCCATTCCTTACGCCGGCATCTTGTGGTCAAAAGAATCCCAACGTTTGCTCTTTCGCGAAAAAACCATCCAGGCTGCAACCGGCATGCAAGGGGTGCACAATGCCCTGATGGGATCCCATCTCCCGGTGTGCGTCATCACCGAGCGGGATGCGATGGCCGGCCGCTGGCGCGGAATCAAAACGCTCGTCATTGCCGAGGCCGAGTGCCTGGCCGACGAAACAATCAAAGCCCTGACGGAATTTGTCGAAGGAGGGGGTGGCCTCGTGGTGACCGGTACCACATCCCTATCCGATGACCAAGGTGAGCGCCGTCCGGACTTCGGGTTGGCGGATTTGCTGGGCGTTCACTTCAAAGGAATGACCGAGACTTACTATACTTTTCTCCAGCTGGAAAAAGAGCACCCGGTTACGCAGGGGCTGGAGCTCGAATTTCCGATGACGGTTTACAAGACGTTGCAGGCTAGGGTCAGCGCTGTGCAACCGGACACGGTGCTGGGCGTGATTGTCGATCCGATGCCTGGTTTTCACATGGGTTATCCGCCGCTGAACCGGACCGAGACCCCGGCGCTGGTCGCGCGATCAGTCGGGCATGGGCGTATCGTTTATGCCGGAGCGTCATTGGGAGGAGACTATTTGGAATACAACCATCCCGATGTGCGGACGTTGCTCGTCAACGCGGTCACCTGGACGGCAGGCGGGCCGCCGCCTGTCACCGCGAAGGCACCCGGCACGGTTGAAGTTGTGCCATGGCGGGACGATGCCAAAGCGGAAACCATCATTCATCTCCTTAATCGCACGGCCGCCGGTCCGGCGCAGAATCAAGTGGGCGCGATGATCCATGAAACCATTCCCATCCACGACATCGAGGTCTCGGTCGATCTTGCCCACGCGGGAAAGACCGCCACGTTCCAGCCTTCGGGAAAGCCGGCCAGAACCCGCGTGGAAGGCGATAGGCTGATCGTCGCCGTCGAACGTCTCGAGGAATGGGAAATCATTGTGCTCGCATGAACCATCCCACGCTCAGGAAATGACCCCATTTGCTCCTATGAAAACATTCCTCGCCATCCTCGCCTTCGTCGGCCTGTTGACTCCGGCGTTTGCCGCGCCGCCGCCTAGGCCCAACATTGTCATCTTCCTCGTGGACGACATGGGGATCATGGACACCTCGTTGCCGTTTCTCACCGATGTCACCGGCCAACCGGTGCGATATCCACTCAATGATTTTTTCCGCACACCCAACATGCATCGTTTGGCCGAGCGTGGGATCCGTTTCAACAATTTCAATGCCATGAGCGTGTGCTCACCCTCGCGCGTCTCAATCCTGACCGGCCAGAACGCCGCGCGTCATCACACGACCAACTGGATCAATGCGGATGAAAACAACGCCGGCCCTCATGGCCCGCCGGACTGGAACTGGATGGGATTGAACAAAAGCGCCGTGACGCTGTCCCGGTTGCTGGAGGCGAGCGGTTATCGCACGATTCATGTGGGAAAGGGTCATTTGGGTGCGCGCATCTCCGAAGGCGCGGACCCGCAAAACCTGGGGTTTGACATCAATGTCGCCGGGGGCGCGAACGGGGCGCCGGGCAGCTATTACGGCAAGCGGAACTACGGCAATCCGGTGGATGGAGTTCCCGGACCCAATGCGAGCAACGCGGTGCCGGGGCTGGAGAAGTATTACGGCACGGACACTTTCCTGAGCGAGGCGCTGACTATCGAGGCGAAGGCGCGGGTCGATGAGGCGGTGCATGATGGCCGGCCGTTCTTTCTCTACTTCGCCCACTACGCCGTGCACCGGCCCTTCAATTCAGACCCGCGTTTTGCCGCGCACTACCGCGATTCGGGCAAGGCTCCCGATGTTCAGGCTTTCGCAACGCTCATCGAGGGCATGGACAAATCACTCGGTGATCTCCTCGATCATCTCGACGAACTGGGTATTGCTGACAACACGCTAATTCTGTTTCTCGGCGACAACGGCTCCGACGATCCGATCGGCGAGGCGCACAATATCGCGAGCTCTGCGCCGTTGCGGGGCCGGAAGGGATCGCATTACGAAGGCGGCATGCGCGTGCCGTTCATCGCGGCCTGGGCCCGGGCCAGCGCCGACAATCCCAATCAAAAGCGGCTCCCCATTCCGGCCGGCGCCATCCAGGGCCAGCTGGCGTCTGTGGACGATTTGTTTCCCACCATCTTGAGTTACACCGGCGTCGCGGCACCGAAGGGATATGTCGTGGACGGCGCTCCGTTGGAAACGTTGCTCACGGGGAAACCCGATCCCAGCCGGCCGCAGACATTCCTGATGCACTACCCGCATTCGCCGCATCGGAGCAACTACTGGAGCAGTTTCCGCGACGGGGATTGGAAGGTCGTCTATCATTATTTCCCGACGGAGGAGGCTTCGGGAGGTTCGCACTACCAGCTCTTCAATCTGGCGAAGGACCCGTCCGAGTCGGACAATCTCGCGGCGTCCGAGCCCGCCAAGCTCCGTCGCATGATGGAGAGCCTGGTCGCGGCTCTGACGAAGGATGAAGCGCTCTATCCGGTGGCCGACGACCACGTCACCCCGGTCAAACCGCAACTGCCCTGATATGAAAACCGCATCCTGCTTCGTCGGCTTGCTTGCTGCGCCTCTCCTCGTGGCGCTGCCAGCTTTTACCGAGCCGCCGCGACCGAATATTTTGCTCATCGTGTCCGATGACCAGGGTTACGCCGACACGGGGTTTCAAGGTTCCAAGGATATCCCGACCCCCCACCTTGATCAACTCGCCGCCTCCGGGATTCGTTTCACCAACGGCTACGTGACCCACGCGTATTGCAGCCCGTCCCGCGCTGGCCTGCTGGCAGGACGTTATCAGCAACGTTTCGGCCACGAACGGAATCCCTATTATGATCGTTCTGATCATCACGAAGGACTGCCGCTCACGGAGACACTCCTGCCCGCACGTTTGCGATCGGCGGGTTATGTGACCGGGTGGATTGGGAAGTGGCACCTGGGGGTCGCGCCGGAATATGCACCCGAGCGGCGAGGATTTTCCGAGACGGTGGGTTTCCTGGCCGGGGCCCATCACTATCAGAAGTGGCAGCCGAACTACAAATCCGGTGTGGCCGCGCCGATTGAGCGCAACGGCGATCCCGTCGAATTGACCGAACACCTGACGACCGCATTTGGCCATGAAGCCACGGACTTCATCCGCCGGCATGACGGCAAACCATGGTTTCTCTATCTGGCATTCAATGCCCCGCATACGCCGATGGAGCCGACGGCCGAGCGCCTCGCGCGCTTCGCCTCGATCCCGGATCCTCTCCGCAGAAAATACGCCGCGCAAGTGAGTCTGATGGACGACGCGATCGGCGAGGTCCTCGCGGCCTTGCGGACGAGCGGCCAGGCCGACCGGACGCTCGTGTTCTTTTTCAGCGACAACGGCGGCAAACCGAAGGTCAACGGCTCCGATAACACGCCCTTGCGCGGCGAGAAGGGCACCCCCTACGAGGGTGGCATCCGCGTACCTTTTCTCATGGCGTGGCCAGGCCGGCTTGCGTCGGGTGTCACGGAAGATCGCCCGGTAAGTTCGGTGGATGTGTTTGCGACCGCGCTGGCGTTAGCCGGGGCACCAATGCCCACCGACCTGGTTTACGACAGCGTCAACCTCATGCCTTTTCTCACCGGTGAAAAGACCGGAGCACCGCACGAACGGCTGTATTGGCGCAATGGCAACCAGTTTGCCTTGCGCGAGGGCAATTGGAAGCTGGTGCGCGAGGGCGGCCGCCCCGCCGAGCTCTATAATCTGGAGCGAGACCTTGGGGAAACCACCGATCTCGCCAAGGCGCAGCCGGCAGTTCTCACCCGGCTCATGGCGGAGCTTTCAGCCTGGGACCAAGAACTGATCGATCCGGTGTTTCCCGGCGACACCGGGCATCAGGCGAATGCGAAGAAAAATTCAATCCAAGCAAAACCATGAAACTCACCCCCTTGATTACCACGCTGCTTGCGGCGGTTGCTATGAGCGGAGTCGGCGACGCGCAAGACGCGGCGAAGACTGAACAACGTCCGAACATCCTGCTGATCGTCTCCGACGATCAAGGTTACGCCGACGCAGGGTTTCAGGGCTCGCCCGACATCCCGACCCCGCATTTGGACCGGCTGGCAGCGGCGGGGATTCGTTTCACCAACGGTTATGTCACGCATTCGTTCTGCAGTCCCTCCCGGGCGGGCATGATGGCCGGTCGCTACCAGCAACGGTTCGGTCATGAGCGGAACGTGTTCTTTGATCCCACCGATCATACCGAAGGACTGCCGACGACGGAAACCCTGCTGCCGGCGCGGCTGGCGGCGGCGGGCTATCTGACCGGGTGGATCGGCAAATGGCATCTGGGCGCGGCCCCGGAGTTTGTGCCCGGGCGCCGGGGGTTTATGGAAACCTACGGGTTTATCGGTGGGGGTCACCGTTTTCGCAATTGGAAGGTGGATCCGACGGAGGAATATTTTGTCCCCATCGAACGCAATGGCCGGCCGATCGAGACGACCGAACACCTGACGGCGGCGCTGGGGCATGAGGCAGTGGCCTTCGTGAAACGAAATGCGGACAAGCCCTGGTTCCTCTATCTCGCCTTCAACGCGCCCCACAACCCGCAGGAGCCGACGGACGAACGGCTCGCGCGTTTCGCGTCGATCCAGAATCCACTCCGCCGGAAATACGTCGCGCAGGTCAGCCTGCTGGATGACGCGGTCGGCGAGACGCTCGCCGCGCTGCACGAGAGCGGGCAGGATGGGCGCACGCTCGTGATTTTTCTGAGCGATAACGGCGGTCCGGCAGCCTCGAAAAGCGGCGCGGACAACTCGCCCTTGCGGGGCGCCAAAGGGTCGGTCTATGAGGGCGGTTTCCGAGTGCCATTTCTCATCTCGTGGCCAGGACACCTCGCCACCGGGGCAGTCGAAGACCGCGCGGTGAGCGCGATTGATATTTTTGCCACATCACTGGCCGTGGCTGGGACCAACCTGCCCGGGGACCACGCCTACGACAGCGTAAACCTCATGCCCTATCTCACCGGCGAGAATCCCGGTGCGCCGCACGAACGGCTCTTCTGGCGCAGCGGCAAGCAATGGGCGATTCGCGAAGGCGATTGGAAACTCGTACGGATGGGGAACCAGCCCGACCAGCTCTATAATCTCGCGGCGGATTTGGGTGAAAAGACCGACCGCGCCCGGACGGAACCGAATATCGTAAAGCGCCTCGCCACCGCGCTGAACGCTTGGAACAAGGAGCTGATCGAGCCCGTGTTTCTGGGGCTCGAACTCCACCCCAAGGCGATCTCAGCGGAAAAGGCGCCGGCCAAGCAAGCGTCGCCGAAACCGAAACCGAAACCATGAAGCGCGCTTTGCCCGCCAGTTCTTACCCTTCGGCCCGTCGCATCGTCGGGCTGGCGGTTTGTCTGCTGTCGGCGGGAACCGTCGGTTGGGCGGCCGCCGCCGCCGCTGCGAAGCAGGACTTCTTTCATGCGAACGTGACCAGCCCGGTGCCCGGCGGTTTCAAACTGGATGTTCCCCGGGAACTGGGCAACCGCGAGCTGGCGGAGTGGGGCCTGGTTGATGTCACGGCGGCGCCGTTTCAGGCCGATCCCACCGGGCGGCGCGACGCGACCCAGGCCATCCGCGACGCCGTGAATTTCTCGCGCGACCACCAGATGGTCTGTTTTTTCCCGGGGGGCACGTATCGCGTTTCCGACACCATCGAATGCATCCAGAACCCGGTGCGGGGATCGAACGGCATGTTCTGGCCCTGCGTGCTGCTCGGTTCGCGCCAGGGCGCGCGACCGAAAATCGTGCTGTCGGCGCGTTCGCCGGGGTTCGACAATCCGGCGCGGCCGAAGCGGGTCATTTATTTTTGGGCGCGTGGAGCCGGAAGGGAGGCGCCCGTCACGGCGGAGCAATCCAACATCCTTTTCAACTCCATGTTCGTGAATATCGATGTCACGGTGGAGAAGGGCAATCCCGGCGCCGTGGCCGTGCGAATGGTCGGCGCCCAAGGCAGCGGCGTGCAGGAATGCACTATCGACGTGACTCATGGCCACACCGGCCT
>Ga0066410_1000288_pt1 | contig 15874 bp, 15 predicted proteins | sample LakWasMet14_LOW5_2_FD_59497 | JGI IMG/M metagenome (GOLD analysis project Ga0066410, IMG submission 59497) | Freshwater sediment methanotrophic microbial communities from Lake Washington under simulated oxygen tension - Sediment Metagenome 14_LOW5 | ecosystem: Environmental > Aquatic >...
GAAGAGCAATTAGCCATAGCATGGTTACTAAAGCTAGGAGCTTTACCAATTGTGGGTTCTAATAGTTTAACACGGATAAAAAATGCAACAACCGCTGTAAATATTAATATAGATAAGCAAGATTGGTACGAAATTTATTTTTCGGCTGTTAATTCCAATCATCGTATTTTTTAATGTTATATTAGTATCAATTATTATTTACGATGAAAATTAATATTAAAAGATTAGACGATGCCTTTAACATGGAGGCGGTTAACGAAGATGGTAATTCATTGTTAATGGATGGCTCATCTGATATTGGCGGAAATGGCAAAGGCATGCGACCAATGCAATTGTTATTAGCTGCGGTTGGTGGATGCAGCGCTATTGATGTGATTTTAATTTTAAAAAAACAAAAACAAATTATTGAAAGTTTTGAAGTGGAAGTTGATGGAGAACGTGAGAAAATTCAGGACTACTCATTGTTCAGAGATATTTGTTTGCACTTTAAAATTGAAGGTCAGGTTGATAGAGATAAAGCAGAAAAGGCCATACAATTATCACTCGAAAAATATTGTTCGGTTTCTAAAACCCTTGAGCCAACAGCTAACGTAACATATAAACTCACCGTAAATTAAAAACGCTTATACATTAACCTAATGCAAAACAGACAATTTGAAACTCAGGCCATACGTGCACAAATGGAGCGAAGTGACTATAATGAACATTCATCTCCATTATTTTTAACAAGCAGTTTTGTGTTTGATGATGCAGAAAGTATGCGTGCAGCGTTTAATGAAGAGTCGGATGATTACATTTACTCACGTTACGTTAATCCGAATACGAATGAGTTTATTAATAAAGTTTGTTTGTTAGAAGGAGCTGAGGCAGGCTTTGCAACAGCATCAGGTATGGCCGCCATTTATACTACGTTTATGGCATTGCTTAAATCAGGAGATCATGTGATATCTTGTTCTTCTGTTTTTGGGGCAACACATGCTATTTTTACAAAGTATTTTCCTAAATGGAATATTTCTCATTCCTACTTTAATACCAATAATGTTTCGGAAATAGAAGCATTAATTAAACCCGAAACGAAATTTATATTTCTTGAAACTCCTACAAATCCGGCTATTGAATTAATTGATTTGGAATTAGTAGCCTCTGTTGCTAAAAAACATAATCTGTTATTAATTGTAGATAATTGTTTTGCAACGCCTTATTTGCAACAACCAATTAAGTATGGTGCCGATTTAGTAATTCACTCTGCTACTAAATATATGGATGGACAAGGGCGTGTTTTAGGTGGAGTAGTGGTTGGTAAAAAAGAATTAGTGCACGATATATACTTGTTTGGCAGATTAACTGGCCCTTCAATGAGTCCGTTTAACGCTTGGGTACTAAGTAAAAGTTTAGAAACATTATCTGTTCGTATGGATAGACATTGTGAGAATGCTTTGTTTGTTGCTGAAAAATTAGAAGGTCATGAAAAACTTGAAAATGTATCGTACCCCTTTTTACCATCTCACCCACATCATGCAATCGCAAAAAAGCAAATGAAAGCAGGTGGTGGAATTATTACGGTATCAGTTAAAGGCGGTTATGATAATGCAAAACGTTTTTTAGATAAGCTTCAAATGATCAAGATATCTCCCAATTTAGGAGATTCAAGAACTATTGCAACACATCCGGCTTCGTCTACGCACTGTAAGTTAAGCGCAGAAGAAAGACTGAAAGTTGGTATTACTGATGGATTAGTAAGAATATCAATTGGATTAGAACATAAACAGGATATATTAAATGATATTTTACAAGCTTTAAGCTAGATTAAAACAGAACTATTTTGTACGATATTTCAAACATAAAATTATCTTTACAGCCATTAACTCAAAGAGATAAAATGGAATTAGTTACAACGTATATATGTAAAGAATTTGATTTAGGAATTCATAGCAATATGTTTGGTGGAAGAATCATGTCGTTAATAGATGATGCTGCGGGTTCTTACGCCTCACAATTATGCGATACTCCACGTATGGTAACTATTAAAGTAGATGAGTTGGTATTTAAAAAAGCGGTTAAAGTTGGAAGTATTTTGAAAATTTACGGTAAAGTTGTTCGCTTTGGAAATACATCCTTAGAGCTTTATATGGAAATGCGAAAACACAATGTTTATACAGGCGAACAAGAAATTGTAACCAGTACTAATATGACATTTGTACGTATTGATGAGGAAGGTAACGCTATTCCCATTTCTGATAGGGTAAAAAACAGATATAACGAGCGTTTTAAAAAGTTTGGTAAAGGGCTTTTAAATGCCGAAGAAACTGAGCGCGAAAAAATAGAAAACAATTAGTGTTTTAAAGGACGTTTTTTTATCATTCCACCTTTAGTATCTCTTACGTTACTCATTACAATAAAAGCTTTCGGGTCAATTTTTTCTATTTCTGTATTTAAACGGTTTAATTCTAAACGTGTAAGTACAGTATAAATAATATCAATATCCTTAGTGTCGCCTTTTTTACCAAAGCCACTTTTTCCGTTATACACCGTTACACCTCTGCCGATTGTATTGATAATCATTTGTCTAATTTCTTCACTTTCCGATGAAATAATTGTCACACCCGAGTATTCTTCAATACCTTCAACTACAAAATCTAGAGTTTTAGAAGCGGCTAAGTAGGTGATCATTGAATAAAGAGCAATTTCAATTCCAAGAAAATAGGCAGCAGCCGAAAAAATTAAAATATTTATACCTGTTATAATGTCGCCCATTGTTGTACCAAGCTTTCGACTTAAAAAAATAGCAAGTACTTCAGTGCCATCAATAACTGCTCCACCTCTTACAGATAATCCAATGCCTGCACCTAAGAAAAAACCACCAAATACTGAAACTAATAAATTATCATTTGTTACGTTTGGGAAAGAGATTGTACCTACAACGGCTGCTAAACCACAAATAGCTAATGCTGTTTTTATTGCAAATCCTTTTCCTATGATTTTGTAGCCAAGTAATATAAAAGGAATATTAACTACAATTAAAAGAGCAAATAATGGTATGTCAGTTAGTTGTGCAATTAATAGGGAAATACCTGTTGCACCGCCATCAATAAAATGATTAGTTAATAAAAAACCTTTAAAACCAAATGCAGCAGAAAATATACCAAGTGTAATTAAAACAAAATCTTTAGCGTAGCGTTTAGCTTCAATTTTTAATTCACGAAATCCATTACTTATATCCGTATCGCTAAAAGTTTTGACAGGTTGAGTCTTATTTTTTTCTTTTAAAACTGTTTTGATGACTATTTGCGTCCAAAATGGGTTCATTTTTTGTGTCCTATTAAATTTAAATCTTTCGTTATCATTAAATGTAACGCAATCGTAGTGGTTTAAAAATAAAGAATTAAAAAGGAAATATGATTATTAAGAAAATTAATAAATGCAAAAAACGTTAATAATATGTTTTATATTTTAACGCCAATAATAAGAATATCGTCTACTTGCTCCAAGTTTCCTCGCCATTCTTCTATTGTTTGGTTTAATTTTTCTTTTTGCTGTTCAATTGGTAATTGGCTTATCTCAACTAATAAGCTGCGGAAATTACCAGCCATGAATTTTTTTCCTTTTGGTCCACCAAATTGATCGGCGTAACCATCAGAGAAAATATATACATGATCTCCTTTTTCGAGTTGTATTGTATTGTTAGTGAAATTTTGTTTTTCCCCTATAAACATTCCTACCGGAAATTTATCAGCTTTATATTGTAATAGCTCATTATTTCTAACAATATATAGTGGGTTAAAAGCACCGGCAAATTGTAATTCTAATGTTTGATGGTTAAGTGCACATAAAGTCATATCCATACCATCTTTGGTTTGTTTTTCCGATGAATTAGTATGTAAAGTGCTAGCAACTCCATCATTCATTTTATCCATGATTATGGATGGTTCTGTGCTGTCTGTATTTTTTAAAATATCTTTTAGTAAGTTATGACCAACGATACTCATGAATGCACCAGGTACACCATGTCCGGTACAATCTACGGCTGCAAAATAACTCCATCCTGCTTTCTCGTCAATCCAATAAAAATCGCCACTTACAATGTCCTTTGGTTTATATAATACAAATGATTGAGGAAGTATTGATTTTACCAAGTTATCTGGTGGCAAAATAGCTTCTTGTATTCTTTTAGCGTAATGAATACTGTCGGTTACTTGTTTAAAAAGTATTTCAAGTTCTTTTGTTTTTACTTCAATCTCTTCTTTTTGTTTTACAACCTCCTCAGTTCTTTCTACAACTTTTTGCTCTAGTACACGTTCGTTTTCTGCCAAACCATCACGCATTTTTAGTAAAGCGTGCCCAAGACTATCGTCTTTACTTAAAGGTTTGTAGTAAGCTTCGAAATTACCTGTTCCGGTTTGTTTGGCAAACTCAGTAGTGCTTTCCATAGATTCTACCAAGCTATTAAGGGCAATACCCATTTCTCCAATTTCATCAGTTCTGTAACTAATACGTTCTTTTGGTAAAATACCTAAGCCCATAGATAACAACATTTTTTTAAGTTGTTGTATAGGTTTGGTAATTGAACGAGTTGTGAAAATAGCAATGAAAATACCACCTATGATTAAGCCAATACCCAATAATTTAACAAAGCGTTCTAAAAAATTAAAATCGCTAAACATTAAATCAGTAGTAGCTTCGGCATTACTTTGTTTAATATGAATTAAATCATTTAACTGCGAGTAAAGCATTTTGATTTTCTCTTCAGTGTCTTCGTAGGTAAATTGCACATTAAATGTAATGTTAGCATCTTTGTACGAATCCCATGTAGAAAGCATTGACATGATATCCTGTTTGTATACGTCAAACAATTCGTCAGAAAATTTTACAATTGATTTTAATTTTTGTTTTTCTTCTTCTGTCCAATTTTCAGATAAACTGTTTAGTTTAATTTTGATATTTGGGTAGTCTTTGTTGATTAACGAACGTAATTCGTTTTTTGCAGGAGCATCATCCGGGCTTTGGTTATAGTACCATTTAGAAATTAAGGTTTGAGATTTTTGTAATAGAAAGTTGTATTCTTTTAATGTAGACACGGATGGTGTAACTTGACCTACAACCGATTCGGTTTGTTGTTTACTTTTAGTAACGGTTACAATGGTTAAGATAAAAGCGATCATGGTTAAAAAAACCAATACCCCGAAACCTGTACCTATTTTTCTACCAATTGTAAACTTAAATGCCATACAGCCTTTTATTATTGTTTATTTAAGGCTTCTTTTTTTAGCTTAAACTCGTTTGCTTTTACGTCATCGTATAAGGCAGAGTAAATACCTTCTAAGCTTTCTAATGCTCTTTCTGCTTTAGGGTCTAATTCATAAACCTTAATCATAAATGGCAATGATTGTTTAAATAATTTTTTAGCATTTTCTTGTATTACTTCTAATTGAGCTAAATCAGTATCGTAGTCCATCATACGCATTAGTGTTGCGCCTTGGTTGTAATATAAAATACCTAGGTTAATGTTAGCACTGATATTTTTGTTATCTACGTCTAAAACTTTCAATAAAGCTGTTTTGGCAATATCCCCGTATTTTTGACTAAAATTATTTTTCATATACAAATCAGCAAATAAACTTCCTGCAGCATTATAAAATTCAATATCTTTTTGTTTTAAATCAAAAGTAGGATTAAAGATAGAGGTATATTTTTTATAGTTATTATAATACACTTCTGCCTTATTGAAATTTAAAGAATCCTGTAATAGAATTGATGACAGTTTAAAATAAGTTGCAGCGCCATTTTTTATAAAGGCATCATTATTACTTTTAAATTCATTCGAAGTATCTAGTTTAATCGATTTTAAAGTTGATACCATCGCGGTATCTAGTAAATCTGATTTAGAAGTGTTACCCACGCCAAATTGTTTGTAGTATTGTAAATATGCATAGGCTCTAATATGCCATGTGCCTGCATAAGAACTAGTAGCTTCATGAGTAATTGCCTTATCAATTAAAGGAATAGCTTGTTCAAATTTTTTCTCACCACATAATTTTTGTGCTTCATTATACAAATCATCCTGCGCGTATTGATTATAAGAAATCAACACGAACAAAAACAGTAAACTGTTTTTAATGTAATGATATGATTTTGAAATGTTTAACACTTACTACAAATTTATTAAATTTATTAATCAACTACAATGGCTAAACTGTTTAGACCATCACTTGTTTTAAGTCCGGCTTTAACAGCATTATTTTTACTATACTCAAATTTTTGTTTATTGTCTACGGCTACAAAGTTTATCACTGCCCCTGATTTAGCCAATCCCGGTTTTTCTGTTACAATTAATGTGCCTTTTCCTTTATATTTAGAACTTGCCTCCTTTAATAAATCAGATGATTCGGGAAGTAAAAAAATAATATGAGGTTTTACACTTGGATCAATAGCAGAGGATAGTTTAATTTCTAATTTTTGGTTTCCAACCTGTTTTGAGGCAGCCATTTTATTAAGTTCAGCACTTAAACTAGCATTGCTACCAACTAACTGAATTACAAAGTTACCTGATTTCATTTTTTCAGGCCATTCGAAATAACGTGTGAAATTGTATATAAATACAGCCTTTTGCTTAGCTACAGGATCAAAACCTTGCTGGAAGCTAAGGCTTGAAAATGCTAAGACAACTAATAAAGAGTATTTTAATATTAATTTCAAAATTTCAGAAAATGTAATACAAAGTGCTTGCCAAAAATGACTAACAAACAAATATAACATTAGCACTATAAAAAACAAAGTGAATTTTAACAAATTAACCTCACAAAAAAATAACCTATATTTATAATCAGAATAAGTTTGATTTATAACGAAAAATACAACCATTACTCTGATAACGAGTTAATTACAGAGTACAAGAGTACCAAAGACAATGTGTTTGTTGGAATTCTGTATAAGCGTTACGCGCATTTGGTACTGGGGCTTTCGTTAAAATATCTTAAAGATGAGGACGAGGCTAAGGATGCGGTAATGCAGATTTTTGAAAAATTACTTTCGGATTTATTGAAGCATAATGTCGAGTATTTTAAAAGCTGGCTGTACACTTTTTCTAAAAATCATTGTTTAATGGTAATAAGAACCAAGCAATCGTTATTAAAGAAAGAAATTGAGTTGGAGTTACATGCTGATTCGTTTATGGAAACTAACAATCAATTGCATCTCAATAGCAATAACGATAAAGAAAAACAATATCAAGCACTCGAAAAAGCGATAACCGAATTAAATACTGAACAAAAACAATGTATAGAGTTGTTTTATCTTCAAAATAAATCATATCAAGAAATATCTGACATAACTGGCTTTTCATTAAATGAAGTAAAAAGCTTTATACAAAATGGTAAACGAAATTTGAAATTAAAATTAGAAAGGAATAGTGAAGAACGATAAGCAACATAAACCAATGAATCATGATGAATTGTTAAAGTTGTTAGATGAAAAATCTAATAGCAATAATACTTCGTGGAATGATTTTGACGATTTTGAAAAAGAAGCTTTAGAAGGATTTTCAGAGCACTCAGATTCTAACAGAGTTAGAGATTTATTATCAGAGGTAGATATTGCTATAACTCAAAAAGTATCAGAACAAAACACTCCTAGTAAAAAACGAGGTATTGTATGGTTTAGTGCAGCGGCATCAATAGTATTGATTATTGTTATGTCTGTGTTTATATTAAATAAAACTAAGAACGAAGCCAACTCGAATATTGCATTAAATGAAAAACAAGAATCCGAATCTGTTAAATCATTAGAAGAGAAAACAATAAATGATATTTCAAATTCAGACTTACCTTCTAATGCAAATATTAAACAAGACCATACCGCTATTGATATTGAAAAAACAAATGCAGTTGAAAGTAAAAGAAAATTGTCGGAATTAAAATTTAAGGCTGAGAAAAATGTAACCAGTTCAACTATGGAAACTGAGGTAGCAGAGGGAGGAGCATTAGTTAATCAAAATAAAGATTTTGATAATAACTCAGATGTAGCTAAAAATGATGTAGCTGCAGTGGAAACTGATGAAAAACCGGTTTCTGCTACAGGTAACGGAACTACTGCTGATAATTTAGCTTCTACGGCTTATAGTAAAGAAACGATGACGACGGATTTGACATTAAAAGCAGAAGATGCCAAAACAAAATATAGCGAGGAGGTTGCTGTAAATACTAAAAAGAAATCGGAAGCCGATAAAAGTTACGCAGAAAAAATAGCCGCAAAAAAAGATCATGTCACTGTTACAACAGTTATGGCACCTGCATCGTCAGTAGCCAGTGAACCTTTAGTAACAGCTTCTTTTGCTTATTATAACGGAGGTATAAAAGCCATTAAAGAATTTGTGTTGACTTATTTACAGGAAAGTAAAAATGCTATACAGTTAAAAGGTAAATTTAACGTAGTGGCATATGTTACAGAAAATGGACATTTACAGGTTTTGAAAATTGATAATGCATCTAAAAATTGTATGGAATGTGTTAAGCCTTTAACAGATGCTTTAAATGCAATGAATAATTGGGTTCCCGCAAAACAAAATGAAAAGGCGATTAAAACAAAAACCGAATTTAGTTTAGAGTTTTAAATTAATCCTTGTTTTTCTCGTTTAGTATAATCTACAGTAAGTAAATAATATAAAAACACTCCTAAAGCATAAAGCAAGGCGGTTATTAAAAAAATATTTACAAACTGAAAGCCTTTGCTAAACATTACTTTTACCATATAGCCACTAATTACCCAGCTGCCACTCCAAATGGCTGCTGTTAGGGCACTGGTAATTTCTCTATTTTTCTCGCCAACATAATTCATCACAACTTCTGATGTCATAGGTCCGGCCATGTTCATTAAAGGCTGACGCAATAGATAGCAACCAATAGCAATATAAACGGCAATACTATACTGGCTATAAAATTGTGTAGTTGCTAAAGCCACTAATGATATTACCGCCAGAGATTGGGTAGAGGGAATAGCCACTTTATAACCAATCTGTTCTTTTATTTTAGGAACAAGCATAGCACCCCAGGCAACTAAAATAGCAGCAATAGCACTTACTACAGAAAATCCACCTTTACCTAAATGATGAACTTTGTCGAAAAACAAACTGATGAAAGGTATGGTTAAGCCCGCACCTGTAGCAATAATTAAAGTAGGTACCAATCCTTTTATAATTAAAATCCAGTCTTCTTTGTTTTGTTTGGTATGATGACTTTTTTTATCGCTTATTTCTTCTTTAATTTTTACTTTACCCATAAAATAAATGCCTCCAAAACCGAGTATGGAAAAAATAATTAAAATGTTTTGTTCGCTGAAAATGGTAGGGTTTATAAAATCTAAAATGGCTATAACTAAACCACTCCCAATGCCTGCAAAGCTCCATGTACTATAACTTAGAGCAATACCTGCAGTATGTTCACGTTTTGGTGAGTTACGTAAAATATAAGGAGCAATAGGGATTTGCATAAATGTAAATGATGCGCCCCATAAAATGAGTGAAACGTAAATTAGGTATGTTAGTTTAAAGTAAATACTGGCAACAATACATAACCCAAAAAAAGGAACTAATATAGAGGATGCATAAAAAAAAGGTTTCATTACACGGCCTTTAATTAACTGCCCGATAGGAAGTGCTAATGCAAAAACTCCTAAAAACCGGAATGTAATAAATAAAGCAATTTCTTCATCTTTATAACCTTGCCGACTCATGTAAAGTGGTAAAATATTCATAAAGGTGGCATTAACCAATTGTATGAAAAACTCACTTACAATTACATTAATAATTGCAGGATGAAGTTTTCTATAGTCTTTTATGAAAGCGAACATTTATAAATACTGAGATACGATGTCGATGTATGCTTTTATTTTTTCTATGTCGGTAGGAGCAAACGTTTCAAAGTCGCCTTGGTTATTAAACCAAGTTAATTGTCGTTTAGCATACCTACGTGAGTTTTGCTTGATTTGTTCAATAGCAGTTTCTAAAGAAATTTTATTGTCAAAATAATCGAATAGCTCTTTATAGCCAACTGTATTTAAAGCATTAAGATGTTTGTAAGGAAGTAATTGTTTTACTTCGTTCAATAAACCATCCTTCATCATATTATCAACTCGTAAATTAATTCGTTGATACAATACTTCTCTATCAATGTTAATGAGTAGATTAATGGAACTAAATGAGCGTTCTTTTTTTGCTTTTGTTCTAAAACTAGAGTAGGGCTTACCGGTATGCAAACACACTTCAAGCGCCCTGATTAATCTTTGAGGGTTGTTTCGGTCTACTTGGTTATAGTAGATTTCATCTTTCAGCTTTAGTTCTTCTTGTAAATACGTAATCCCTTTTTCTTGATAAGACTTGTTTAGTTGCTCTCTTATATCAGTAGGAATTTCTTCAAACTCATCAACGCCATTTAAAATAGCATTAATGTATAAACCCGAACCACCTACTAAAATTACGTACTGATTATTTTCAAATAAATTTTCAAGGCATTCAATAGCTTCGCGCTCATATTGGCCAACGTTATAGTTATCGTGTATACTTACATTATCAATAAAATAATGAGGTACGTCGCTCATTTCGGCTTTAGTTGGTTTGGCAGTACCAATACTCATTTCTTTAAAAAACTGACGAGAATCGGCTGAAACAATAGGGCAATTAAAAAACTTTGCTAACTCAATGGAGAGAGCTGTTTTGCCTACTGCGGTTGGACCTGCTATAACTATCAGTGTTTTTTTCAAAACAAATTAATTAAAAATTAAAATCAACAGTTGTTTCAGGATTGTTGATTTTACTGCTTTTTTTTGTGCCGTTTACATCACAATGAATAATAATAGTTTGAGTTGGAAGGTAATCATACAACAGTTTAGTATTTACTGATACTTGCTTTGGAAGTTTTACGTTTTTAATTTCCATATAAGCCCAAATTGACTCTTCTTCTTTTTCGTATCCTAAATATTTTAGCTGTAAACTGCTGTAATTAACTTTAATTGAAAATCGTTGCTTAATGTATTGAAAAAGAGCAGAGTCAGCTTCTACTTGATTTTTAGGGTTCAGCAGGTCTACTCGCTTACCGGTACTTTTCAATAAAGCATCTTCTAAATCATTAGAAAACATACGAGTACTAACTTGCATGGTGTTTTTTGCCGAAACATATTTCATATCAACCACACTAATGTAATAAGGGTGTTTTTTGGCTCCAATAAATAAACAAGCAAACAGGCACACAACCGCAATTTTAGCCGTATATGTAATATTGTTTAAAATAGTTATTCTGTTTTTTAACTTTAACACACGCAAAAATAACAATTAATATGAACGAATTTTCAATATGGTTTACCACTGGTTTAGAGCATATACTCGACTGGAACGGTTACGATCATATTTTATATGTTATTGCCTTGTGCGTAATGTTCTCGGTAAAAGAATGGAAACGATTGCTAGTACTTGTTACTGCGTTCACAATTGGGCATTCGTTAACCTTATCGGCTAGCACATTAAATATCATCAATGTAAAACAAGTGATTATAGAATTATTAATTCCGCTTACAATTATAGCTACCTGTGTAGTTAATATTTGGCATAGCCGAAAAAAGAATACTGAAACAATTAACTTTAACTACCGATTAAATTATCTTTTAGCCCTGGTTTTTGGGTTTATTCACGGAATGGGTTTTTCCTATTTGTTAAAATCGATGCTTGGCCAGGAAGAAAGTATTTGGTTTCCCTTGCTATCATTTAATTTAGGATTAGAATTAGGGCAAATAATTATTGTATTAACAGTATTATTAATCTCTTTATTTTTAGTTAGATTTACAAAGTTCAGAAAAACTTTAGTTGAACAATTGGTGTCAATTTTTGTATTGATTGTGGCAACTTTTTTATTTATTGAACGACTTAATGATTTATAACATGATACGCTTTTTAAAATATACATCTGCATTATGTTTATCGGCATTGGCTTTAAATGCACAAAACATAAAAAACAATCCAACCTCTAACCATGGTAATAAGTTCGAACAATTAGGAACTATATTGCCAAGTCCTAATGAACAACGCACTGCTTCCGGCGCACCCGGCAATAAATATTGGCAACAACGTGCCGATTATAATATTGACGCAACGCTAGATGAAAAAAATTTAATGTTAATAGGTAAAGAAACCATTACGTATTATAATAACTCGCCAGACCAGCTAGATTATTTGTGGTTGCAATTAGATGAAAATCAACATGCGCCAAATGCTGAGAGTAATTTTTTTGATAGTAATAAACTTGGTAATCCTACAGATGAAGGCGCTGTTAAAGCCATGAATGTAGAGGAGCGTTTAAAAGGCCTAGGCGATCAAATATTATCAGTTACAGATGAGTTTGGTAAACCGCTAAAATATACCATCAATTATACCATGATGCGTATTGATTTACCTAAACCTCTTAAGCCTAAAGCTAAAGTTAAGTTTAATGTAAAATGGCAGTATAAAATTGGTAACAGAATAGAAATTGGAGGCCGTGGCGGTTACGAGTATTTTAAAGAAGATGGCAATGCGTTATTTACTATGACGCAATGGTATCCTCGTATGTGTGTTTACAGCGATTTTCAAGGATGGCAACATAAACAGTTTACAGGCCGTGGAGAGTTTGCCTTAGCCTTTGGAAGTTTTAATGTGAAAATGACAGTCCCTGCTGATCATATGGTGACAGCTACAGGTGAGTGTCAAAATTATGCGCAGGTTTTAACTCCGGCTCAATTAGCACGTTGGACAAAAGCTAACACAAATTATAATGATGTTACAGAAATTGTAACATTAGATGAGTGTACAAAAGCTGAAAAAACAAAATCAACTGCCACCAAAACATGGATTTTTAAAGCGGATAGTGTTCGTGATTTTGCTTGGGGATCATCTCGAAAATTTATGTGGGATGCTATGCCTATAAAAGTTGATGGTAAAAAAATCATGTGTATGAGTTTTTATCCAAAAGAAGCTTATGGTTTATACAGAAAATACTCAACAAAAACAGTAGCTCATACTATTAAAGTGTATTCTAAATTCACAATTCCTTATACTTATCCTGTGGCACAAAGCGTTGAAGCTGCTAATGGAATGGAGTATCCGATGATTTGCTTCAATTTTGGCCGTACCGAAAAAGACGGAACCTATACAGAAGGAACAAAATATGGGATGCTAGGTGTAATTATTCACGAGGTAGGTCATAACTTTTTTCCTATGATTATTAATAGTGATGAACGTCAATGGAGTTGGTTAGATGAAGGCTTAAATACATTTGTTCAGTTTTTAACAGAACAAGAGTTTGATAATAATTACCCTTCATCTCGCGGACCTGCTCATAAAATGGTTGACTATATGCGTTTACCAAAAGATCAATTAGAGCCAATTATGACTAACAGCGAAAACATCATCAACTTTGGTGCTAACGCATATGGCAAACCTTGTACAGCGTTAAATATCTTACGCGAAACTGTTATGGGACGTGAATTATTTGATTTTGCATTTAAACAATACGCTACACGTTGGGCATTTAAACATCCAACACCTGCCGATTTTTTCAGGACTATGGAAGATGCTAGTGGTGTTGATTTAGATTGGTATTGGAGAGCTTGGTTTTATGATATAGAACCGGTTGATGTATCTGTAGATTCTGTGAAAGCATATACATTTATTAATAACCAAACTGTGCCTGTAAAAATGGATAGCTTTACGGTGTATCCTAAAAACAAAGAGTTTGAGCATGTTTCTAAAATTAGAAATAAACAAGAAGGCATTAAGTTTTTAGTTGATGCTGATACAACGTTACGTGATTTTTACTATCACTATAAGCCTGAAGTTAAAACTGCACCTGAGCGTAAAGGAGTAAATCGTTATGAGAATATGGAGCCGGTTAGTGATTCGGCTTTTGCGGCGATTAAAGGAAAATATAATTACGAGATATACTTTACTAATAAAGGAGGTTGTGTAACGCCTTTAATTATTCAGTGGAATTACAAAGATGGAACATCTGAAATTGATAGAGTTAGCGCATACATTTGGCGTAAAAACGAAAAAAATTGCGTGAAGACTTATTCTAAAAATAAAGAAGTTGCGTCGATTGTGTTAGATCCATACAAAGAAACCTGCGATATTGATGAGAAAAATAATACATGGAATGTAAAAGATACTCCAAGTCGTTTTGATGTGTTTAAAGGTAAATCTGTTGGACGTGGACAAAGCACCGGAGGTAATCCAATGCAAAAAGCAAGAGAAGGGAAGTAGAGTTAAAAATACAACATCCTTCGACTCCGCTCAGTGCAACGGAATGTTGTCACGCTGAGCGGAGTCGAAGCGTTCTAAATATCAATGAGAATATTTAATTACTTTGTATATATTATTAAATGCTCAGATAAATCCTATTACACTGGAGTGACAAATAATGTGGAGAGGAGAGTTTATGAGCATAATACGTCAAATGATGAATTGTCGTATACTTATAATAAAAGGCCAGTTGAATTAGTTTTTTGTCAGCCATTTCAAGATATTCAACAAGCAATTGCTTTTGAAAAACAAATAAAAGGTTGGACAAGAAAAAAGAAGGAAGCTTTGATTGAAAATAATTGGCATAAATTAAAAGAATTATCAATTTGTAATAATGCTACATCATATTTGAATTTTGAAAAATCAATAACACCCTTCGACTCCGCTCAGGGTGACATACATAATAATACATAAACTCATAATGAAGTTTATATTTGTTTGACTTTTTAATGGTTTGAATATTGAGTTTAGTAAATTAAAGTTGGAGTTTATAATTATTATTAAGAAAAAAATGAATAAGGAAGTATTTGGAGAGTTTGATGAGCATTTAAAAAACACATTAAGCCAATCGTTATGAGAAATAGTATAATCTTGATTTTGTTACTGTCTTCTTTATTTGGGGTTTCACAATCTAAACCATTATCCAAAGAAGATACCTTATTAGGTAGCAATCATGCTCTTCGTTTATGGTGGGATGTGAAACATTATGATTTAACAGTTAAACCAGATTATAAGAGTAAAACTTTGTTAGGACATAATTTTATTTCTTATCAAGTAGTGAGTGATACCTTGCCATTTGTTATGCAAATAGATTTGCAGCAGCCTATGAAAATTGATAGCGCTGTTTTAGATGATGGAGTTAAAGTTAAGTTTGCTAATGAAAAAAACAGATGGTTATTGTCCATTCCGAATCAAATAAAAAACTCAAATCATTTATTAAAATTATTTTTTTCGGGTAAACCTAAAATTGCAGTTTCTCCACCTTGGAATGGAGGTTGGGTTTGGCGAAAAGATTCTTTAGGGAATCCGTGGATGAGTGTGGCATGCCAAGGAGATGGCGCCAGTATTTGGTATCCCTGCAAAGAGTTACAAAGCGATGAACCTGACAATGGCGCCCAGTTAAACATTATTGTACCTGATACCTTAGTTGGAGTTGGAAATGGAAAGTTGATTAAAAAAGAAAAATTAGCGAATGGTTTTACTTCTTATGTATGGAAGGTAACAAACTCCATTAATAGTTATGATATCATACCATATATTGGCAAATACACTTTGTTACACGATTCGGTAGTTGGAGAAAAAGGAAAATTAATCACTGATTACTGGGTGTTAGATTATCACAAGCAAAAAGCTATTTCGCATTTAAAACCTAATGTTACCAAAACTATTAAATGTTTTGAGTATTGGTTTGGACCGTATCCATTTTATGAAGACTCCTACAAGATTGTTGAAGCGCCTTATTTAGGAATGGAGCATCAAAGCAATGTGGCTTACGGAAACTATTATTTAAATGGTTACGCAGGTAAAGATCTATCGAACACGGGTTGGGGTTTAAAATGG
>Ga0066410_1000293_pt1 | contig 15753 bp, 14 predicted proteins | sample LakWasMet14_LOW5_2_FD_59497 | JGI IMG/M metagenome (GOLD analysis project Ga0066410, IMG submission 59497) | Freshwater sediment methanotrophic microbial communities from Lake Washington under simulated oxygen tension - Sediment Metagenome 14_LOW5 | ecosystem: Environmental > Aquatic >...
TGTTGACACCGCACCTATTGGGTGCGGAAAGTATGCCGCCTAAAAAACCGGGTTCATCAACTGATTCACAAAATAACCCAGCACATCGGGTTGGATGATCATGGTTGCAATGACGCCATATGCCGCACCCCATAAATGGGCGCTGTGATTCACGTTATCGCCGCCTTTCTTGTCCAGCCAGATTGAATACGCCACATAGAGAACGGCGTAAATAATCGCCGGGCAGGGCACAAAGAAAATCAGCAAAGTTGTCCACGGCTGAAACAGTATAAATGCGAACAGGACAGCCGAGACCGCGCCCGATGCGCCAAGGGTTGCATAGCGTGCATCTTTCTGGTTTTTCAGGGCGCTCGGAAGCACCGAGAAAACCAGGCCGCCGAGATAAAACAGGGCGTAACCGAAAGGGCCAAGTTGGTCGGTATAAAAACCTTCCATCACCCGACCAAAAAAATACAGCGTGATCATGTTAAATAGCAGATGCATGCCGTCTGCGTGCAAAAACCCGTAAGTGATGTAACGGTAATACTGGTTTTCCCGCTTGGCCTTGAATGGGCTGAGAATCCAGTCCGCCATCAGCTTGGAATTGTTGAAAGCGGTATAGGACACCACGCAGGTAAGCACGATGATGATCAGGTTGCTGGATAGCATGTCCATTTAAAGCTTTGCCCTTGTAAGGTGGCCTGCGAGCGCCATGGATGGCGTGAGTGACGAAAATGCAGGAGCATTTTTCGACCCCACCGTATTCGTAAAGTTAATAAATGGTGGGCGATGCCCACCGTGCATGTGAATCGGAAACCTACTTCGAGAAATCGTAAAACTTCCATTGCGCGGGAAGATTGACGTCGGGGGTCTGCTTCATCAGGCGCGATCGAACCACCGATACCGGCATTTCGCCGCCCATCAGGATGGCATCGTGGAATTCACGTTCGCCCATTTTTCCGGTCGGGACCATTTCCTTGTACAAGCCCCGGAATTGGAGGCCGCCGATCATGTAGGCGATTTGGTAAAGCGGGCCGTAATCGCCGGCAAAACTGCGGCGCACTTCGGCAGCGGCGTTCTCGCGTTCGTGGCCGACGCGATCAACCAGTAAATCAATCGATTGCTGCGGAGTCATCTTGCCCATATGGAAGGACAGCGAGAACAGGATACGGGCGGCGCGATGGCTTCGCCAGAACAACATGCCGATTTTTTCTTCGGGTGTTTTGGCAAAACCGCGATCATACAACTGCATTTCCCAGTACAGCGCCCAACCCTCGGTCCAGAACGGTGTGCCGAATAATTGACGTTGGGTCTGATAACGCTGGTTATAGAAAAATTGCAGGTGATGACCGGGAATCAGTTCGTGATGAACAACGGCACGGGAAAAATATTTGTTATTGCCGCGCATCGCCATCAGCTTCTTGTCCTGCGGCATGCTGTCGGTCGGATACGCTACCCAGACATCTTCGCCGCCCAGGAAAAACGGCGCCTGCAATTGATATTCCGGCGTCAGCATGGTCATGCGCCAATCGCGCTTGGCGATTTCAGGCACCGTGACCAGATTATTGGTTTCGAGATAATTGATGGCTTCGTCGGCAAGTTGCACGACAAGCTTCGGTTGTTCGCCGGGCAGGGGGCTTTGCTGCTTGACGGCTTCGAGTGCCTGCTGCCAATTCTTGTGGCCCATCTCGGCGGCGGCCTTGTTCATTTCGTTCTGGCACCAGCTCAATTCCTTTTCCGCCAGTGCAATCAATTCTTCCGGCGTGTACGGAATCATTTCATGTTGCAGATCGGTGATCAGCGCTTCGCGACCAATCGGGTCGCCGATAATGGTTTCCGGATTCGCGGCGCCGGCGACTTCGTCTCTCAGAAATTTGGAATAGACTTCCATTTTCTTGTCGAGTGTTTCGTAAGGCAGTTTTGCCCAGTAGGTAAAATTCGGATCGTAGCCGTTATAAAAGGTAAACCAGTCTTTCAAATCTTCTCGCATGGCGCCGAGATATTTCGAAGCGCGGAAAGCGACAATCGGATTCACCGGCGACTTGGCGTCTTTCTTGCCAAGTTGTGAGTGGATGGTTTCAAGAGCCTTGAATGCCTGCGTCAACACCTGCGCACTGGCTTTCGCATCGGCATAGACCAGTGCGCGACGATCTTCGGCCAGCGCAATCAGGTTTTTTGATTGGGGTAGCAAGGCGGCGGCCTGATCGAAACGCTGGCGATTGAAATCCAGTTGTTTCAGCCGGTAATTCAGTTCGCGCTTGAACAGGGCATAGTCGACCTGGTCTTCCAGTGGTAACGAATCGTAATCGAGCGTGGCAATCGATTTCAGCCAGCCGTTATAGAGACTGCGAAGAGCAGCTTCGCGTTTCGGGCTGCCGGTGATGTCGTGGGTATGTTCGATGCTGGCAACGTCCGCCATGAAGCGGTGGATCATCGGCGCCAGTTTCTGGGAATTGGCGGGAATTTCCGAAGGCTGCGGAACACTGACTTCAGAGGCTGACAAGGGCAACGAAAGACTGAAGGTAATCGCTAACGCCAAAGCACAGTAACGAAGTTTCATGCGGTATTCCTGACGGTGAGCGCGCTATGCGCCGTTTGTTGGATGAATTGCAAAAGGGATTTCAAACCGTTGCTGCGGGTCGGCGACAAATGCTTCGCCAAACCGATCTGGCTGATGTAATCCGGAGCGGTATTCATGATTTCTTCCGCACTGCGGCCAGAGTAAACCCGCAACGCAAGAAATATGAGGCCAGAGACAATGGTCGAATCGCTGATGGCATGGAATACCAATTTATCCTTGTTGCCTTCCGGCACGATCCAGACCATTGATTGGCAACCATGCAGGCGATGTTCTTCGGTTTTCCATTCGGGTTTCAGATCCGGCAGTTTCTTGCCGAGGTCGATGAGGTATTGATAACGCTCCGACCAGTCACTGAAGAATGCGAATTCTTCAATGATTGTTTTTTGTGCTTCGGCAGCGGTGGCTTCCATCGGAAACATCAGGCACGTCTCCAGCGCACGCCTTGCGCCGTGTCTTCCAGCAAGATGCCTTCAGCCGCCAATTGATCGCGAATGGCGTCGGAACGGGCGAAGTCTTTCGCCTTTTTCGCGGCATTGCGTTCATCGACCAGCGCCTGAATGCGGGCATCGTCGCTATCGTCGTTGCCTCGGGCGAACCAGGTGGCCGGTTCCTGTTGCAACAATCCGAGCAATGCACCGGCACCGAGCAATTCGGATTTCAAGCGCGCTTTCTCTTCATAGCTGTCGGCTTTGCGGGCATCACTGGCGAGGCGCGCCAACTCTGACAAGGCAATCGGTGTGTTCAAGTCGTCGAACAAGGCGGCTTCGATGGCTTCCGGTGTTACAGGTGTCGCGTCGATATCTTTCAGATCACGCAAAGTGCCATACAAACGATCAAGCGTTTTAATGCTTTGCTCGATCAGGCCATCGGTCCAATCCAGCGGTTGGCGATAATGCGCCGTCAGCAGAGCATAACGCAGCGCTTCGGCCGGGTGGGTTTCCAGCAAGCCGTGCAAGACGCTCACATTGCCAAGCGACTTCGACATTTTGGTGCCGCCGAAATCAAGCATGCCGTTGTGAATCCAGAAACGGGCGAACACTTTTCCGCCATGGGCGCAGGTGCTTTGTGCGACTTCGTTTTCATGATGCGGGAACAGAAGGTCATTGCCGCCGGCATGGATGTCGATCGTTTCACCCAGATGCGCTTCGGCCATGGCCGAGCATTCGATATGCCAGCCTGGACGGCCACGACCCCAGGGCGAATCCCAGCCCGGCAAGTCCGGCGTCGAGGGTTTCCACAAGACGAAATCACCGGCATCGCGTTTGTAGGGCGCGACATCAACGCGGGCACCGGCAATCATTTCATCCATCGGACGGCGCGAGAGTTTTCCGTAATCGGCGTAACTGGCGACGGAAAACAAAACATGGCCTTCGGCGGCGTAGGCGTGATCGGTGGAAATCAGTTTTTCGATCATCGCGATGATGTGAGGAATATGCTCGGTGGCATGCGGTTCGACATCGGGCGGGGTAATGCCGAGCTTGAGCATGTCTTCACGGTAAATCGCGGTGAATTTATCGGTGATGGTCGTGATCGGAACATTCTGTTCGGCGGCGGCAGTATTGATCTTGTCGTCGACGTCGGTAATGTTTCTGGCAAATACCAGTTTCGGATAATGGCGACGCAGCAATTTGGCCAGTACGTCGAAAACGACCGGGCCACGGGCATTGCCGATATGCACATAGTTGTAAACCGTAGGGCCACACAGATACATCGTGACCTGGTTTGGGTTCAGAGGCGCGAAGTCTTCGAGACTGCGGTTTCGGTTGTTGTATAGGCGTATTTTCATGCCGCAAGTTTAGCAATAAGCGGCAGTTTTTAGGCGAAGCGTAGGAGGGCCCTTGGGCCCGACGCCGTAATGCAGTCCTGCCTTGGTCGCCCGGTCGAAAAATGTTCCTGCATTTGCGACACTCCCGCCATCCATGGTGGTCGCAGGCGGCCTCCTGCCGGAATTTAGAGTAATTCGACTAACTCTTCGGCTTGCAGCTCCAGTTATTGGCTGACATAATCGGCCCAACATGAAACTTTGTCTCGCCACCGTCGAACTGCTCACCTCTGCCTATATGGCGGCAGGCATGACTTCGCGTGCTCGCCGACCGGAAGCCCACCATCCAGCTGGGTGACCCGGACGTTTCATCACGTTTCCAGGAAAAGCCCGGCCATGCGCCGGGCTTTTTTGTTTTTCATTCCTTCACTTCATTTCACCGGTAAAAAATCACATGAAACATTTTCTCAATACGCAGGATTGGTCAAGGCCGGAGCTGGACGAGCTACTCAAGCAGGCGGCTGCGTTCAAGACCTCCAAATTGGGTGACCAGTTGAAAGGCCGCGCCGTGGCGCTGCTGTTTTTCAATCCCTCCCTGCGCACCCGCACCAGTTTCGAACTGGGCACTTTCCAGATGGGTGGCCACGCCGTCGTGCTGGCACCAGGCAAAGATGCCTGGCCGATCGAATTTGAACTCGGCTCGGTGATGAGCGGCGATACCGAAGAACACATTGCCGAAGTTGCCAAAGTATTGAGCAGTTATGTGGATTTGATAGCAGTAAGGGCATTCCCTAAATTCGTGAACTGGGCAGAAGACCGCCAAGACAAGATCCTGAACGGTTTCGCGAAATATTCGACTGTGCCCGTGATCAATATGGAAACGATCACGCACCCCTGCCAAGAACTTGCCCATGTACTCGCACTGCAGGAACACTTCAGGACCAGCGACTTGCGTGGCAAGAAATATGTGTTGACCTGGACCTATCATCCCAAAGCATTGAACACGGCGGTCGCCAACTCGGCACTGACGGTCGCCACCCGCATGGGAATGGATGTGACTCTACTTTGTCCAACGCCGGAATACGTGCTCGATCAGCGCTACATGGAGTGGGCAAAAACCAATGTCGCTGAAAACGGCGGTTCGCTGGCTGTCAGCCACGATATTGCCTCGGCGTATAAAGATGCCGATATCGTCTACGCAAAAAGCTGGGGTGCGCTGCCGTATTTCGGCGATTGGGAAAAGGAAAAACCGATCCGCGACCAATACAAACATTTCATCGTTGACGAAGCCAAGATGGCACTCACCAACAACGGCGTATTCAGCCACTGTCTACCTCTGCGCCGTAACGTGAAGGCGACCGATGGCGTAATGGACTCGCCGAACTGCATTGCCATCCAGGAAGCCGCCAACCGCCTGCATGTGCAGAAAGCGGTGATGGCGACATTGATCAAACAATAATTAATTTCATTTCAGCAGGGTTTTTAGAATGAACACAGGTGCCAATGCTAAAAAAGATGTCGTCGTCGCTTTCTCCGGCGGTCTGGATACCAGTTTCTGCGTGCCATGGTTGCAGGAACGCGGTTATTCGGTACACACGGTATTTGCCGATACCGGTGGCGTCGATGCCGAGGAACGCAAGTTCATCGAAGATCGCGCGAAGGAATTGGGTGTCACTTCACACGTCACGGTAGATGGCGGCCCGGCGATTTGGTCGGGTTTCGTGAAGCCTTTCATCTGGGCCGGTGAAGCCTATCAAGGCCAATATCCCTTGCTGGTATCGGATCGTTACCTGATTGTCGAAGCAGCCCTGAAGCGCTGCGACGAATTGGGCACGAAAATTATCGCCCACGGTTGTACTGGTATGGGCAACGATCAGGTGCGCTTTGATCTTGCAGTCAAAGCACTTGGGGATTACGACATCATCGCGCCGATTCGCGAAATCCAGAAAGAACATACCGAAGTGCGCGCCTATGAGCAGAAATATCTCGAGCAACGCGGCTTCGGCGTTCGCAGCAAACAGCAGGCCTATACGATCAATGAAAACGTACTCGGTCTGACCATGTCGGGCGGCGAAATAGATCGCTGGCAGGCACCGGGCGAAGGCGCGAGCGGTTGGTGCAAACCACGTAGCGAATGGCCCGCCGAAAAATTATCGGCCAGTATCGGTTTTGAAAACGGCGAAGCGAAAACCCTGGATGGTGTCGCGATGCCAGGGCATCTGATGCTGATCAAGCTGAACCATTTGTTCGCGCAATACGGCGTGGGTCGCGGCATTTATACCGGCGATACCACGATCGGTTTGAAAGGCCGCATCATTTTCGAAGCGCCGGGTTTGACCGCCTTGCTGACTGCGCATCGCGCGCTCGAAGAGGCCGTGCTGAGCAAATTGCAGAACCGCTTCAAATCCGATATCGCGAAAAAGTGGATCGAACTGGTGTACGAAGGTTTCTACCACGATCCATTGAAAACCGATCTGGAATCTTTCCTCGCTTCGAACCAGGCGAAAGTGAACGGTGAAGTCGTGATCGAAACCAATGGTGCTCAAGTCACCGCCGTATCGATTTCATCGCCGCATATTTTGAATTCAAAAGGCGCAACATATGCCCAGGCCGCCGATTGGGGAGTAGCTGAAGCCGAAGGTTTTATCAAACTGTATGGCATGAGCAGTACTTTGTGGGCTGAAATCAACCGGGAGAAAATGTAATGCTGTCACGGGTATTGGAACATCTGGATGCGCTCGTTTCGTTTGATACCCGCAATCCGCCGCGTGCCATTGGCACCGATGGCATTTTTGATTATCTCTGCGAGGCCTTGCCGGGTTTTCGCATTGAATTGAGTGATCACGGTGCCGGTGCGGTGTCTTTGCTGGCCGTGCGCGGTGAAACTTCGCGCGTGTTCAATGTGCATCTGGATACCGTGCCCGATTCGCCAGCATGGACAGCGAGCCCGCATCGTTTGCGAGTCACTGCCGATAAGGCGATTGGTCTGGGTGCCTGCGATATCAAAGGTGCGGCAGCTTGTTTATTGACGGCGGCGGAAAATACCCAAGGACCCGCCGCATTTTTATTTACGACTGATGAAGAAGCCAACGATGCGCGTTGCATCAGCGCTTTTCTTGCACGTGATCTCGGATTCAAAGAAGCCATTGTCGCCGAGCCCACCTTGGCGCAAGCGGTATTGGCACATCGGGGTATTGTTTCGACCCGCATGCTATTTAAGGGACAAGCGGGCCATGCGTCGGATGTAAATGCCATTGAATTGAGCGCCTTGCATCAAGCGATACGCTGGGGCGGCAAGGCACTGGATTACGTCGAGAGCCTGAAGCACGAACGGTTCGGAGGCCTGACGGGCCTGCGTTTCAATATTGGTCGCGTGGAAGGGGGGATCAAAGCCAATATGATCGCGCCAAGCGCCGAACTACGATTTGGTTTTCGCCCCCTGCCATCGCAAAGTTTTGAAGAACTGCATGCAGCGTTCCGCTCATTTACTTCGGAAAAAGTATTGGAAAGTTATGAAAATACTTTTCACGGTGCGCCGCTGCCAGCGGGCGATGTGGCACAAGCAGAAAATCGTCGATTGGAAGCCCGCGATCTGGCAGATTCTCTCGGTTTGGCCATCGGCAATGCCGTTGATTTCTGGACCGAAGCGGCCTTGTTTTCCGAAGCCGGTATGACTTCGTTGGTGTACGGCCCGGGCGATATCGCACAGGCACACACCGCCGATGAATGGGTGGCATTAGATCAATTGGCAACGGTGGTTTCAAAGTACACGCAAATAATGGAGCTCAAATGAATATCGCGCAGAATGTTTCACTGACCGCATCGTCCGTCACCAGCCACACGTTGGCGGGGAGGTCGCTTCCATCACGCTTCTATGTCGGTACCCATTTCCATGAATGATTTACGCTCCACTATCGTTCGTCTGCTGTCCAATATGGCCAGCCCGAAAGAGATCCAGCAATATCTGAAGCGCTTCTCGAAACTCGATGCGGCGAAATTCGCCGTCGTGAAAGTCGGCGGTGCGATCTTGCGCGATGATCTGGATGCGCTAGTGTCTTCGTTGTCGTTCCTGCAACAGGTCGGCCTGACGCCCATCGTCGTACACGGCGCCGGACCACAGCTTGATCTCGAAATGCAGAAGGCGAAGATCGAAAAACAAACCGTCGATGGCTTGCGCGTCACTACGCCGGAAGTACTGTCGGTCGTGCGCCGCGTGTTCCAGCAGGAAAACCTGCATCTGGTCGAGGCACTTCAGGCAGTCGGCGTAAGAGCGACCTCGATTACCTCGGGCATGTTCGAATGCGATCTGTTGAACAAGCGCAAATACGGATTGGTCGGCAAGGTTGTTAAAGTGCAAACCGATGCGATCCAGGCCGCGATAAAAGTCGGTTCGATTCCCGTGATTGCCTCGCTCGGTGAAACCACCAGCGGACAGATCCTGAACATCAATGCCGACTGGGCTGCCAACGAGCTGGTGAAAACCCTGCAGCCCTACAAAATTATTTTCCTGACCGGCACCGGCGGCCTGCTCGATGGCGAAGGCGACTTGATCGATTCGATCAATCTTTCCACCGAGTATGATGAGTTGATGCAACAGCCCTGGCTACATTCGGGCATGAAAGTGAAGATCGAGCAGATCCATGATTTGCTGATGCAATTGCCACCTTCGTCCTCGGTGTCGATCACCAAGCCCGACGAACTGGCGAAGGAACTGTTTACCCATCGCGGTTCCGGCACACTGGTGCGGCGCGGTGAAAAAATCAACGTGCACGATAGCTGGAAGCAGTGCGATCGCAAGAAACTACAGTCATTGATCGAATCGGGTTTCGGTCGCAAATTGGCCGTCGATTATTTCAAGAACACCAAGCCCTATCGATTATTTGTCAGTGAGCATTATCGTGCCGCCCTGGTGTTGACACTGGAAAACGGCATCCCGCATCTGGACAAATTCGCCGTCAGCGAAGACGCGCAGGGTGAAGGCCTCGGCCGTGCCGCCTGGCATGTGATGCGCGCCGCGATACCGCAATTGTTCTGGCGCTCGCGGGCCGACAACACCATCAATGAATTTTATTTCGATGAAGCCGATGGTTGCCTGAAAGGCGATAAATGGAATGTGTTCTGGTACGGACTGGAAAACTTTGATCAAATCAAGTTTGCCGTCGATCATTGCCGGGCGCGTCCGGCAACATTGAAGGGGTAATGGATTCCATGAGCAAACATTGGGCAACATCGGGGACCTTGCGAGGAAGACATGTCAGCCTCGAGCCGCTTTCTGTCGAACACGTGACGGGTTTGCAGGAGGCTGCACGCGATGGCTTGTTGTGGAATTTGTGGTTTACCTCGGTTCCAAATGCCGAAGATACCCGGCAATACGTTGATCAGGCATTGGCCTTGAACGAGCAGGGCAAGGCGATGCCGTTTGCGGTGCATGATGCCAACGGCGTGATCGTCGGCAGTACGCGTTATTGCAATGTCGAAGCCGACCATAAGCGGCTCGAAATCGGCTGGACCTGGTATGCCGAGCGTGTGCAACGCACCGCCCTGAACACCGAAGCGAAACTCTTGCTGCTGTCGAATGCGTTTGAAAGCCTGGGCGCCATCGCCGTCGAATTCAGGACGAATTGGTTTAACCATCGTTCCCGCAATGCCATTGCACGGCTTGGTGCAAAGCAGGATGGCGTATTGAGAAACCATATGTTGATGCCTGACGGCACCCGCCGGGACACGGTGGTGTTTTCGATTCTGGATTCGGAATGGCCGGCGGTGAAAAAGAATCTCGAATATCAGTTGCAACGCTTCGGTGCAGACAAATGACGATTCGGATCGGTTTAGTCGGCGCCCGTGGCTACGTCGGATCGGAATTGATTCGCATCATTGACGGACATCCGGAATTCGAACTGGCTTTCATTTCCTCGCGTGAACGCGTGGGGCAAGCCGTGGCAGCTCACGAGCCAGCTTATGGAGGAACACTAGATTACGTCAATCTGGATGCTGAAAATGCGGCTCAACAATCTGTCGATGCTCTGATACTGGCATTGCCGAACGATATGGCCGCAGCCTATGTCGCGGCAGTCGATGAACATGCTCCCGGCACGGTGCTACTCGATCTTTCGGCCGATTATCGTTTCGATTCAAGCTGGTATTACGGGTTGCCCGAACTGACCCGTGCCGAAGCGGCAGGGAAAAACCGGATCAGCAATCCAGGCTGCTACGCCACCGCGATGCAATTGGCTATCGCGCCGATGACAGAACTTATCGCCGGACCAGTGCAATGTTTTGGCGTATCGGGGTATTCGGGAGCGGGCACTTCACCTTCGGATAAAAATAATCCGGAAAAATTACGTGACAACTTGATTCCCTATCATTTGACCGGCCATGTGCACGAGCGCGAAGTGTCGTTTCATCGACAACATGCAATCGAATTCATGCCGCACGTTGCCGCTTATTTTCGCGGATTGACGGTGACCAGTAATTTTCACCTGAATCATCCGATGCCCTTGCATCGCATCATTGAAACCTATGAAGCGTTTTACAAGGATGAGCCCTTGGTGCAGGTAACACACGAAGCACCGTGGGTAAGTCGTTCCGCGAACCAACCTGGAGCACAGGTCGGCGGATTCAGTCTTAGTGCCAGCCATCAGCGTTTGGTGGTGGTGTCGGCACTGGATAATTTGCTGAAAGGTGCTGCGACGCAGGCGATACAGAATCTCAATCTGGCCTTTGGTCTTGATGAATTGGCAGGAATCAAAATATGAGTCATCTACTCTGGCAAAAACCAGGCATCACCGTTAACGAGAATATCCAGCGCTTTCTGGCCGGCAACGATATCGTCGATGACCGGCATTTGTTCCTGTTCGATATCCAGGCCAGTCAGGCCCATGCCGAAGGCCTGCAGAATATCGGCATCCTCACGACCAGTGAATGCCGGGCATTGTGCGAATCGCTGACGGAATTGGCCGAATTGTTCCAGAAGGGAGAATTCATTCTCGATGACAAATATGAAGATGCCCATTCGGCGATTGAAGCGTATCTCATCGAAAAACATGGCGATACCGGCAGAAAAATCCATACCGGCCGCAGCCGCAATGATCAGGTGCTGGTCGCCAGTCGTTTGTATCTTCGTGATGCCCTGCAAAAGCTCGTGGCGTTAAATAAAAAAATCGCCGAAGTCGCCTTGCAACGTGCAGAACAGGAAATCATGTTGCCCCTGCCTGGTTACACGCATATGCAACGTGCGATGGTCAGTTCGGCAGGGATGTGGTGGGCAGGTTGGGCCGAAAGTTTTATTGATAATTCCAGTCTGGCGAAAACCAGTATCGACTGGATCAATGCCAATCCGCTTGGCAGCGGTTCCGGCTTTGGCGTCAACATGCCACTGGATCGTGAACACACTACACGTGCTCTCGAATTCAATCGCGTCCAAGTCGCGGCAACCTACGCGCAGCTGTCGCGCGGTAAATTCGAATTGCAGGCATTGGCGGCCTTGTCACAATCATTGCTGGATTTAAGACGGCTGGCCTGGGATTTAAGCTTGTTCACCAGTGCCGAATATTCGTTCGTCACTTTGCCTGTCGAATACACTACGGGCAGCTCTCTGATGCCAAACAAACGCAACCCGGATTTGATCGAACTATTGCGTGCCAGTTATGCCGTCGTTGCCGGTGCACGTACCGAAATCGAATCCTTATTGTCCTTGCCATCGGGCTATCACCGCGATTTGCAGTTCAGCAAAGGGCCGATCTTGCGTGCCTTCACGCAAGGGCTTGCAGCATTGACATTGGTGCCTGATTTATTGGCTCGCCTGCAGTGGCAAGAAGAAAAAATGCTGGCGGCTATCGATCCGGGCATGTTTGCCACCGATTGTGCGATGGAATTGGCCGCCCAAGGCGTGCCATTCCGGGATGCCTACCAGCAAGCAGCCAAGGCTGCCTTGCCTAGTTATGGGGCCAATGCCGACGCAAGCCTGCAAGCAAGGGTTTCGCTCGGAGCGGCAGGAAATGCAGGTCTGGAAATAGTGAAGCTGCGTCTGCAGCAACTATTGTAGGAGGGGTTTTAACCCCGACTGCTTTGATTTCGAGCGAGCCACCGATCCCGACAACTTCACGAATGGTCGGGACTGAAGTCACTCTTGCACGATAGCCAATGAAATACCCATGCGTGACTTTATGCATGTAGCTAAATTTGCCTTTCTGGTTAAGCTGCTGGCTTGGTTATGCTCATCATTTAAGGGGAAAACGCATGTCTCATCTGATCAATATCTTTCTGGAGCCGGGCAAAGTCTTTGCCGAGCTAAAGGAAAAGCCAAGCTTCGTCGCACCTTTCGTGCTGGTCACCGGGGTGATGGTTGCGATGTCCTTCCTGTATTTCATGAAAGTGGATAGCGCATGGTTCATCGACCATACCCTGTTATCCAGTGGTGCCGATATGACCAAGGCGGAAATGGAGCAAGCGAAGAGTTTCATGCCGGGTGCCAAGATGATGGGGTACATTTCACTCGTTACGACCCCGATCACGATGGCCGTCATGACATTGATCATGGCTTTGTATTATTTGCTGGCCGGCAAGATCAGCGGCTCGGCTGTCGGTTTCAAACATGGCTTGAGTTTGGCGACCTGGGGCAGCATGCCGATGGTGCTGGGCGGTATCGTCGCATTGGTCGGGGTATTCATGATGACGCCGCAAACCGGTCTTGAATCACTGATGCTGACCAATCTCGACCCTTTGTTGCTGCAAGTGCCTGTTGACAGCCCATGGAAAAAATTGGCGACTTCCTTCAGCCTGCTCACTTTCTGGAGCATTTTCCTGACCGCGACCGGCTGGAAAATCTGGGGCAAGACCAGTTGGGCGGAAGCCGTGACCGTCGCCATTATCCCGAGCGTTCTGATTTTCGGTGCCATGGCATTGTGGGCCTTAATTTAAATTTCAGAGACTTTAAAACATGAAGTTCAATAAAAAATGGCTTGCCGCCGCCATCGTGGCGGGCGTCATTGTAGTGCCTATCATCATCGGCAAGAGCAAAGGCGAGAAAGGCATTGAAGTCGAGATTAGCCAGGCAGGCCTGCATGAAATCCGTCCTACGATTTTGGCGTCCGGTGTTCTGGCTTATCGAACGGAAGTCAATCTGACCTCGGAGCTGGTGGCAAAGGTGCGTTCCATCGAAGTGGAAGAAGGCGATATCGTCGAAGCCGGTCAGTTACTGATGCGGCTTGATCCGGAAACCTATCGCAATGCCATCGAGCGCGAAGAAGCCAGCAAGCGTCAAAGTGAAATCAGCATCCAAAGGCAGCGGGTCACCCTGCAGCTGAAAGCGACGCAGTTTGAACGCAGCAAGAAAATGATCGCCGCCAGAATGATTGATCAAAACCGCTTTGACGAAGATAAAAACCAGTATGAGTTGGCGCAGGTCGAATTGAGAAGCAGCGAAGAAGCCTTGCGCCGCGCCAATGCGGTATTGAGCGAGGCACGCGAACAAATGGGTAAAACCGATATTCGTGCGCCGATCAGCGGAAAAATCGTCTCCTTGCCAATCAAGGTAGGCGAAACCGCCATTCCATCGACATCGTCTTTGGCTGGCGCACAGCTGATGAAAATCGCCGACACGGCCGATATCCAGGCCGAGTTGAAAGTTGATGAAGCCGATATTGCAAAAATCGCGATTGGCCAGAAAACCGATGTTTTCGCCGCGGCTTATCCGGAAACCGCCTTGGCGGGCACGGTGGAAAAAATTGCGTTGGCTCCTTCGATCGAAGGGCAGGGTCGTGCCTACAAGGTGACGGTTTCCATGAAAGTGAAACCGGAACTGCTTTTGCGTTCCGGCATGAGCGCACGCGCCAATATTTTCCTGAGTGACGGCAGCAAGAAGCTTGCGGTTCCCGTTGAAGCAGTCAATACCGAGACCGATGAGGAAGACCCTACCAAGTTCACCCAGTTTGTCTGGCTGGAAAAAGACGGGCAGGCCAAAAAAACCGTGGTCACGGTGGCTGATTCCGATGACAGCTGGCAAGCGATTGCCAAGGGCGTCAAGGAGGGTGACAAGCTAATTGTCGGCCCTGCCAAGACCATTCGCCAATTGAGGGAAAATGATCGCGTAAAACAAAAACCGAAAGACGACGAGAAAAAATCCGGGAACGACGAAGAGCAATGATGATTTCGCTGACCAACATCGTTAAGCGTTATAAAATGGGCGATGAAGAATTCAAGGCGCTGGACGGTGTGGATTTGTCCATCCAGCGCAATGAGTACGTGGCCTTGATCGGGCCTTCGGGTTCCGGAAAATCGACCTTGATGAATTTGCTGGGCTGCCTTGATACTCCCAGCGAAGGTAAATATATTTTGAATGGTCGCGACACTTCGACCATGAATGACAACGAGCTTGCCAAAGTCAGAAACGAGGAAATCGGTTTCATTTTCCAGAGTTTCCATTTGCTGCCGCGAATGACCGTGCTGCAAAACGTCATGCAGCCTCTGGTATATCGTGGGATTCCGAAAGCCGAGCGTGAAAAAATGGCTGCCAAGGCTCTGGACAAGGTTGGCTTAAGTCATCGCATGGGGCATCGACCCAACCAGCTTTCCGGCGGTCAACGCCAGCGTGTTGCTGTCGCGCGTGCGCTGGTGGGTAATCCTTCGATTTTATTGGCCGATGAGCCTACCGGTAATCTGGATTCAAAAACATCGGCTGAAATCATGGCGCTGTTCGACGAATTGCATCAGCAGGGTCAGACGGTCATCGTGGTGACACACGAGCCGGATATTGCAGCACACTGCCATCGCACCTTGCGAGTTAGTGACGGGAAAATCGTGCAGGACAGCATCAACGAAAAAAGGGCGGTGCAATAAATGTACGCATTTCTGGAAGCATTTCGCGCCGCCATGTCGAGTTTGATGGCCCATCGCATGCGCAGTTTCCTGACGACGCTCGGCATCCTGATCGGCACCGGGTCGGTGATCGCCGTGGTGTCGCTGGTGCAGGGGTTTTCGGAATCGATCAAGAGCCAGTTTGCCGATGTCGGCGGCAGCACCATGACATTGCAGGCCGTCAACAATAATGAAAATTTCCGCACCGGAAAGCTCAATAATATTACCTTCGACGATGTCGATGCCCTGCGTTATCGCGTGCCTGGCGTGGGCGTAGTTGCTCCGATCATGCAGGTGCAGACGGCAGGAGCGAGCTATAAAGGCCGGACTGCCTCGCCGCAAATCATTGCAACGACCACGGAGTTTCAGGCCGTACGCGCGCGTTATCCGGAATTTGGACGCTTTATCGTCAATAGTGACGATAAGGGCCGTCGTCGCGTTGCCGTCATCGGCGCGCAACTGCGCGATGATCTGAAAATGGCAGAAAACCCGGTCGGCGAATATTTCCGCATCGGCAATGAATGGTTCAAGGTCATCGGCATGATGGAGAAGCAGGGCGAATTGCTGGGCTTCAGCC
>Ga0066410_1000296_pt1 | contig 15703 bp, 16 predicted proteins | sample LakWasMet14_LOW5_2_FD_59497 | JGI IMG/M metagenome (GOLD analysis project Ga0066410, IMG submission 59497) | Freshwater sediment methanotrophic microbial communities from Lake Washington under simulated oxygen tension - Sediment Metagenome 14_LOW5 | ecosystem: Environmental > Aquatic >...
GAAAAATCTGAAGCAGGTTTTATTGCCAATGGTGATAGTTTGCAAATCAAAAAAATATTGGCTCGCAGAGAACTTTACGGATTTAATTTTGCTGAATGTGTTGTTGAATTATGCGATTATGAGAGTGCTCCTGAAATCACACTAAATCTATTATTAGACTCTATAAGTACTGACTCATCAGCTTTAACAAAAGAACAGCAACAATATTTATTTGAGGGCGTAATGGAGGATGTTGCAGATGAACCTATTAAAGGAAAACGCATGATATACCTGAAAAATAGTCCATATTTTAATGCTCTACAAGTGAAATTTAATTACGCAGTTACATGTCACAAAGCCCAAGGCGGCCAGTGGCCATGCGTTTTTATAGATCAAGGCTACTTAACAAAAGACATGATAAATATTGAGTTTTTGAGATGGCTTTACACTGCTTTTACTAGAGCTTCAGAAAAAATTTACCTAATGAATTTTTCTGACGATTTTTTTGACTAAAAAACAAGAATAAATCCAATAAAATCAGGTCAAAATCGTTATATTCGCTAATTATTTACGAAATGACGACTTTGACCAAAAAAATACAAATGGTTGACCTAAAAGGTCAATACGAAAAAATAAAAACAGAAGTAGATGCCGGCATACAAGAGGTTATAAATACAACTGCTTTTATTAATGGTCCGGCAGTAAAAGAATTTCAAGCAGACCTAGAAAAATACTTAAACGTTAAACATGTTATTCCATGTGCAAACGGAACCGACGCCCTACAAATTGCCATGATGGCATTGGATTTAAAGCCAGGCGATGAAGTTATTACTGCTAGTTTTACGTACGTTGCTACTGCCGAAGTAATTGGACTACTTGGTCTAACTCCGGTATTAGTTGATGTTTATCCAGATACATTTGATATTAATGTTGAGGCTATTGAAAAAGCTATCACACCAAAAACTAAAGCTATTGTTCCTGTGCATTTATTTGGACAATGTGCCGATATGGAACGCATTATGGCTTTAGCTAAAAAACATAATTTATATGTGATTGAAGATGTAGCTCAAGCAATAGGAGCTGATTATACTTTTAGTGACGGTAGAAAAGCTAAAGCCGGAACCATTGGAACTATTGGCTGTACCTCATTTTTCCCTAGTAAAAATTTAGGATGCTATGGTGATGGTGGAGCCATGTATACTAACGATGATGAATTAGCTAAAAAACTTAAAATGATTTCACATCACGGACAAAGTGTACAGTATGTTCATGATGTTCTTGGTTGTAATTCTCGTTTAGACACCATACAAGCAGTTGTATTAAAAGCAAAATTAAAACACTTGGATGAATATGCTGCTGCAAGAAATAAAGCAGCTGATTATTATGATAAAGCTTTAGCTAATCATCCAAAAATCAAAACTCCTGTAAGAGCAAAAAATTCAACACATGTATTTCATCAATATACTCTTCAATTAAATGGAATTGACAGAACAAAATTGAGAGAGCAATTATCTGAACGCGGTATTCCGGCAATGATATACTACCCTATTCCATTGCATGAACAAAACGCATATAAAAGTGATAGATTTAAAAAAGGTGACTTCCCTGTAACGGAAAAATTATGTGCGACAGTTTTATCATTACCAATGCATACAGAAATGGATGAAGAAACATTGAAATACATTACGGATAACTTATTAGAATTAGTAAAATAAATTTGACTCATTGTCAAATTATCAAATTAACAAATTGAATATATGAAAGTAGCAATCGTAGGAACAGGATACGTAGGATTAGTAACAGGAACATGTTTTGCTGAAGTTGGCATGGATGTAACTTGTATTGACATTGATCAAAAAAAAATAGACAATTTACATAAAGGCATACTACCAATTTACGAACCAGGTTTAGAAGAAATGGTGACTCGTAACGTTGAGAAAAAACGTTTACATTTTTCTACCTCTTTAAAAGATAGTATTCAAGGTGCTGAAGTTGTATTTATTGCTGTTGGTACGCCTCCTGACGAAGATGGTTCAGCAGATTTAAAATATGTATTAGCAGTTGCTGCCAGTGTAGGCGAGCACATGACTCATCCGTTAGTAATTGTAACAAAATCAACCGTACCTGTAAGCACAGCTGAAAAAGTTCGTCAAGCATTACAAGAACAATTAACTAAACGTGGTTCTAACTTAGATTTCTACGTAGCATCAAACCCTGAGTTCTTAAAAGAAGGGGCTGCTATTGAAGATTTCATGAAACCTGATCGAATTGTTGTTGGTGTTGATAGACCTGAAGCAGAAGAATTAATGCGTAAATTATATAAACCATTTTTAATGAATGGCCACCCGATTTACATTATGGATATCCCTTCTGCTGAAATGACTAAGTACGCAGCCAATGCTATGTTGGCAACAAAAATTAGCTTCATGAATGATATTGCAAATCTTTGCGAAATTATGGGTGCAGATGTAAACATGGTTCGTAAAGGTATTGGTAGCGATGCTCGTATCGGAACTAAATTTATTTATCCTGGTGTTGGATACGGAGGAAGTTGTTTTCCTAAAGACGTGAAAGCTTTAATTAAAACAGCTAAGGAAAATAAATATGACATGCGTATTTTAAATGCTGTTGAAAATGTAAATGAAAGTCAAAAGGAAGTATTATTTGATAAAGTAAAAAAACACTTTAACGGTGATTTAAAAGGTAAGAAATTTGCTTTATGGGGCTTATCATTTAAACCTAAAACAGATGATATGCGCGAGGCGCCATCATTAGTAATCATTGAAAAATTATTAAAAGCTGGCGCTAGTGTAATTGCCTACGATCCGGTAGCAATGAATGAAGCAAAACACACTTTGAAAGACACTATTGAATATGCAATGGACATGTATGACACTTTAAATGGTGCAGATGCATTATTAATTGTTACTGAATGGCCTGAATTTAGAGTACCTGATTTTGATGAAGTAAACAAACGTTTAAATAACAAAGTATTATTTGACGGAAGAAATATTTTTGACCCACAAGACATGAAAAAATTAGGATACAGTTACTATTGTATCGGTGTAAAAACAAACTAAACTATGGCACAAAAACGCGTTTTAATTACAGGAGCAGCTGGCTTTTTAGGCTCACACTTATGCGACCGATTTATCAAAGAAGGTATGCAAGTGGTGGCAATGGACAATTTAATTACCGGCGATTTAAAAAACATTGAGCACTTATTTAAGTTACCTCAATTTGAATTTTATCATCATGACGTAAGTAAATTCATTCATGTTCCTGGTAACATTGATTACATTTTACATTTCGCTTCACCGGCAAGTCCTATTGACTATTTAAAAATCCCTATACAAACATTAAAAGTTTCTTCATTAGGAACGCATAACGTATTGGGGTTTGCCCGTGTAAAAAAAGCAAGAGTGTTAGTTGCCTCTACTAGCGAAGTTTATGGCGACCCGCATGTACATCCTCAAACAGAAGAGTATTGGGGTAATGTAAATCCAGTTGGTCCTCGTGGTTGCTACGATGAAGCTAAACGTTTTATGGAAGCTATAACAATGGCTTACCACGAAACTCATGGATTAGAAACTCGTATTATTCGTATTTTTAACACTTATGGCCCGCGTATGCGACTGAACGATGGCCGTGTGTTACCTGCATTTATAGGACAAGCATTACGTGGTGAAGATTTAACCATGTTTGGTGATGGTAGCCAAACGCGTAGCTTTTGTTATGTAGATGATTTAGTTGAAGGAATTTATCGTTTATTAATGAGCGATTACCATTTACCGGTAAACATTGGTAACCCAAGTGAAATTACTATTAAAGAATTTGGCGAGGAGATTTTAAAATTAACCGGTGCTAACCAAAAACTAATTTCATTGCCATTACCTAAGGACGACCCAAAACAACGCCGCCCGGATATTACTAAAGCCAAAGAAATTTTGGGTTGGGAACCAAAAGTAAACAGAGCAGAGGGTTTAAAAATCACTTACGAATATTTTAAATCATTAAGTCCGGATGAATTAAACAAAACAGAACATAGGAACTTAGAAACATTAAATAAATAATTTGAGACACTATAACATCATAGTTAAAGGACGTGTTCAACGTGTTAATTACCGTGTCAATGCCCAAGCTAAAGCTCAAAGTTTAGGTTTAACAGGCTTGGTAAAAAACTTACACAATGGTGATGTTTATATTGAGGTTGAAGGCGATGATGACAAAATCAATCAGTTTATAGATTGGTGTTACGTAGGTTCTCCACTATCTAAAGTTACTGAAGTTATTAGTGAAGAACAAACGCTCAAAAATTTAGAAACATTTGAATTGAAAAGATGAAACAAAAAAAAGCAGAAATTAGTTTCTGCTTTTTTTGTTATATATATACTTTTCAGTTCACATATTACTCAGAATTAATATAACCCCTATTATAATCAAAAGCGTAGAGGAAATATAACCGCTAATATTTCTAAAAGTTAATGTTTTTTCACGTATCAAATGGGTAAAAATCAAAAGAAACATTCCTACTAAAATTAAATAATAACCTAAGTTCATTATGACATTTAAACTAATTTATTTTTAATAACTTCAGGTATCAAACACTTTTCATTTTTATTAAAATCATACACCACTAATACATCTTTGGCAATTGCGGCAATATCACTTTCCGAATTGAGAAGTTTATGCTCCAAAGAAAAGCTAGTATTCTTAGCATATAAGACTTTTGTTTTTATTGTGACATAACCAGGGAAATGTAATTCTTTTTTAAACTGACAGTTGGTTTCGGCAACCATAAAACCAATATTTTCTGTGCGATGCAAATTCATCAGTCCAATTTCGGCAACAAAGTTTAAACGTGCAGCTTGAACATATTTCATAAACATTACATTATTTACATGACCAAAGCTATCTATTTCACTCCAGTCAATCCGTAAGGTTATTTTTGTTTCTAATGACATTCTTTTAAATCTTAATTTTGACCTTCAACTCCGCTCAGGGTGACAAAAACTATTTCATTTTTTAAACAACTGCACAATTTTACGAAGTGGCTTAGCATATAGCGTATGTAGTTTAGGAGTTAAACCATTTACTTTCCAAGCTAATCGATCTTCTTGGTTAGCTTTAATTCTGTTTGTTAACGATACATTGCTCTTTCCGCCTACTCGCATTTTCACAATAAACTCAGGTAGATACGAGAGTTTAATTTGATGTTTATGAATAAAACGTAACATCAACTCATAATCAGCGGCTGATTTAAATTGGGTATTAAATAAGCCAAATTTTTGATAAAATTCTCTCTTTACAAAAAATGTAGGATGCGGCGGCATCCAACCATTATAAAACATACCATGTTTATATTCACCCGAATGCCATTTTCTGAAAATGCGACTCGTGTCATCTTTATCAACATAATACAAATCGGCATACACAGCATCTGCATCATTTTTTTGAATTGCAGTTACCAAATGCTGAATAACATGATTTGAGGTGTAAAAATCATCGCTATGAATAATTCCTACTAAATCACCGGTTGCTAATTTTATACCTTTATTTAAAGCATCATAAAGACCATGATCTTTTTCGGAAACCACTTTAGATATTTGTCCTTCATATTCATTAACTATGTTTAAAGTATTATCTGTTGATTTGCCATCTACAATAATATATTCAATATTAGCATAGGTTTGATGAACAACAGATTCAATGGTGTCTCTTATTGTAGAGGCACTATTATAGGTGATAGTTATGATGGAAACTTTAAGCAAATATTATTGAGTAAGTAGTTTTGAAAATTCTAACAAAGATTTAACATTAAAATCAATCCTTTCATCATGCTTTGGCTGGGGCGAAACATAAACCGTTTTCATACCTGCATTTCTACCAAATTCCATGTCGCTTAAACTATCGCCAACTATAATTGATTTTGAAAAATCGACTTGCGGGAAATCTTTTTTTGCTAAATGTGCCATTCCAATTCCAGGTTTGCGCGTTGGATGATTTTCGGCAGCTAGATAAGGAGAATGATAAATCTTATCTATCCGGCCTTTTAAATAAGAAATTTCATACATCATGTTTTGGTGTATTAGCTCTAAATCTTCTGTTCTAATAATTCCTTTACCAATACACTGCTGATTAGTAACTACTACCACGGTACCAAAGACTAAATCAATTTTTTTTAGTGCATCAAATACACCATCTATAAATTCAAACTCAATCCAATGTTTAACATAATCTTCATCGAGTTTTTTATTGATAACGCCGTCTCTGTCTAAAAACAAAGTCCATGTTTTATCTATATGTAAATCTTGCAAAATCATTATTATGCGATTCTAAAAGTAGTGTCTAGTTATTATTAATATCTGAATTTTTTAAAATCACTTTGAGCTTTATTATAATCATCAGGAATTCCAATATCTATAAAATATCCCTGATGTTCAAAACCAAACATACTTAATTCGTTTAGTCGGGTTTCAAAAAAATCTTTCTCAATTGAAAAAGCTTGATTTGGATTTGTTTTACTTAAAAACAATTTTCTGTTTAAAATATAAACTCCACCATTTATCAATCCGGGTTGTTCTATTCCGTCTTTTTCTTTAAAAGCCTTAATAATGGCATTATCAGCCAAATTAATAGTTCCGTATCGAGATGCGTTTTCAATATGACGAAGAGCTAAAGAACAATTAGCTTTAGAATGAGTAAACTGCTGATAATATTGTGTGATGTTTACATCAAAAAAAGAATCGCCATTTAACACTAATACATTTTCCGTATTACACTTTTCTAATGCCAAACGAATGCCTCCACCTGTTCCTAATGGAGTAGTTTCAATTGTATAAGAAATTTTAATTCCTAAATATTCCTCTTTATAGTATTCCGAAATTTTATGCGCTAAGTAGCCAGTAGATAAAACTACATGATTAATGCCGTAATGTTTTAAATACCTAAATACGTAATTCAAAAATGGTTCTTCATTAATAGGTGCCATTGGTTTAGGAACATCACTCACAACCGATTGTAATCTCGTTCCAAATCCTCCTGCTAATATAACGGCTTCTGTTAACACAATTATGATTTAGGGAATAATTCTATTTCAACTAATTCGCATATAGTGTGTCCTAATATCATATGACATTCCTGAATACGAGGCGTATCTTTAGATGGGATATTAATTAAATATTTAGCAACACCTTTCATATTTCCACCAGTTTCTCCGGTAAAAGCAGCCGTTACCATTCCTAATTCGTTAGCAATTTCAAAAGCTTTTATAACGTTTTTAGAATTACCGCTAGTAGATAAACCAATCAATACATCTCCTTTTCGTCCCATTGCTTTTGTTAAACGACTAAAAATCACATCATAGCTATAATCATTAGCTACAGCAGTTATATAACTTGTGTTTACATGTAACGCTTCGCTAAACAAAGGTGGTCTATCGTAATAAAAACGACCACTTAATTCGGCCGCTAAATGCTGAGAATCAGCTGCAGAACCTCCATTACCTGCCCAAAGTACTTTACCATCATTTTTATATGATGTTACGATATCTTTAGTTAAAGAAACTACGTTATTTAAAATCTCATCATTAGATAATAATTGAGTTTTTAAATCAATAGAAGTTTGTATTCTGTTTTTTAATAATTGTATCATTTTTAAAATAAAAATTAAAGTTACAAAATGTATAGAATTTACAAGTTACTGATAAATATTAATTTCAAAATCATCTAAATAAGCTGTGCTTTTGGCTCTATTCCATATAAATACTATCATTTCGAAATTAGATTCATTCACTTTTGGCAATTGAAAAACCAATTCTTTTTTATTCCATGAGTTTAATTTTAAATCGGAAGCCACATCGGAAGCTTGAAATAATATGTCTTTACTGCCACTTTTAATACTTACACACACTAACAAATCTTTAGGACTTACTTCTGCATAAAATTCACCTTTCACAACCATTGTAGCCGAATTAGTATTCATAGACTTTAGCGAATTTATTTTATAACCAAAACTCCATTCAATATCTGATTTAATTAAACATGATTTTTTACCTGAAAATGCAAGGTCGGATAAAAACTCTGTACCCGAACAATTTACAGGAATGGTATCGAAACCAATATTTTGTTTATAAATCAATTGTTTATTATCGGTTCCTATTAATTGTTCAAGAGATTCAGGTTGCTTTCCGTTTCCCTTAACAAATAAGGTAATTTTACCATTGCTAGCAACTTTTTTAAGCTTGTATGCTATATCTGGATAAGCATTATATACATCGTTTTGTAATTTATTATTTTCAATCACAACATAATCAAATGGCCAATTCATGGCTTTGGCAATTTTTTCGGGCCAAGGATACACCACAGCATAACCTTTACGCTTCATTAATATAAATGGATTATTTGGACCATCAGCTGCAATAACTAATATTTTAGCACTTTTTGGAACACCTAAAGAATCTAGATAAATATCCGAACCTTCAAAATTGGTTGCAGTGAATGGTTTTGGTATGAATGCTCGAATTTCTTCTTGCAACTTATTTGCATTAATAGCCGCGGGAATAAACAATACTAGTAAGAATACAGTAATTCCATATCGCCATGTAGTAATAGAAAAATCAGGCATTTGTGAAACCAAGTAAATAAGCAATAAAATAATTGGTAAAAAGAACGTATCTAAAAAATAATAATCATGATCTAAAAACTGAAATGTCATGACTCTATAATAAATTAAGCAACCAATTATCATTATAGACGCAAGTAATAGCAATGAAGTTTGAAATGCATTACTTCTCAACTTGAGTTTCACTTTTCCAAAAATCAAAAGAACTAACAATGCCACTATTATTAGATAATGATAACCTGTGAAATATTTAAAAAACCAACGTTGATATACGGCTGAAGTAAAATCTACTAATTCATCAAAATTATTCGCGGGCATTAATCTATTTAAAAACAAAGAACCGTATTGATTTCTCAGATGATTGTTATAAAAATAATAAACTACAACGGCTGATATTGATAAGATGAAAACACTTACATGTAATCTATTTATTTTTTTGGTTCTGATTATTGTAAGAACTTCCAGACACATAATAGCAACTAAAACAATAGCGAATGGCAAACGTGATAGTATAGCCAAGGTTATAAAAATCCCGAACCATAAAAAATCTTTTCGTTCTTGGGAATCTTTATATTTAAAGAAAAAATAAAGAGCAATTATGACGTTTGCTAACGAAGGAATGGTTGGCAAAAACCCTGATTGGTAATACAATAACGTTGGAGATAAAGCTGCAAATAAAACTACAACTAAAGATTTAAAAAAATCTTTAGTAAACAGATATGACAACTTATATAAGAAATATAAACCTAAAAAACTATACAGCAAAGTATAAAGCCTAAAGCACCATGGACTCGTTGTGTTAAAAATCCTCATTAAAACAGAAACGATATAATCATGGATTGGGAAATCGACTGAAGTGATTGATGTTTCACGAGGCACTTCAAAATCTCCCGGAAATTGATTATTTAAAATATTTGTTTCGGGATGAAAAAAATCGCCGCCATTATTCACAAAACCTATTGATAAAGCGTATCTATCTGCTTGCGCCCAACAATGTTTATACTGAGGAAACTCATTTAATATATTAGCATGGAACAATAGCCCGATTATAACAATTAAAGCAACAACAATATATTTATGATAAACTACTTTCAATTTTAAAACTGATTTTTATTAACTCGATAACTAAACACTTGTATGTAAGCTTTTACCTTTTTAAGTAATTCATCTGATTTTGATTGAAGAGAATCTACTTTTCCTAAATCTTTAATTGTTCGAGCATCTGTAAATTCATAAAACTTAGTTACTTTATGTTCGCTATTATCATACTCTAACACATATGGGAATTCAAAAATCACAAACATTCCGTTCCCACCATATTGTATAGTAGGTGCTGATTTATTTAAAGCCGAATTACCTAAACTCACAAAAGAGTTATTGTAACCTAAATAATCTAAAATGGTTGGATACATATCAATTTGAGAAATAGATTTATCCTGAACTTTATTAAACACTGAATCTCCAGGAACTAAAAATGAAATTGGAATACCAAACATATTAATTTGATTATCTTCAAAATTATCAAACCCTGTAGACGTGTGATCTGCACATAAAGCAATAATGGAGTTTTTATACCAATCAGCTTTTTTAATTTCATCAAAAAAAAGCTTTAATGAAACATCAGTATACATCATGCTTTTTTTTATTGGATTTTTAATTGTATCAAATAATGTTTTGTATGGTTCCGGAATAGGAAATGGGTGATGTAAAGATAGTGTAAGAAGAGACGCACAAAAAGGTTGTTTTAGTTCTTTTAATTTACTAGCCACAAAAGGTAAGTATAAATGATCGTCAACACCCCAGCCACTATTTTCGTATGGTTTCGTATAATCCTCTTGTGATATATATGTTTTAGAAAAATTAAGATTTATAAAGTTTTCAAAACCAAAAGTTGATTTTAATCCGCCATAAAAGAAAGCAGTTTGATATCCTTGTTTACCAAGTAAAACTGATAGCCCATTAACCATGTTGTTATTGTAATTAGAATAACAATAATTTTTTTCCATAAAAGATGGTATTCCGGTTAATACTGATGGCAAAGCATCGATAGTCATTCTTCCGTTAGCCATGCCGTATTTATAGGTTCTTGAATTTGCCAGTAGCGAATCTAAAAAAGGAGTATAAAACTTTACTTTAGGATTATAAAAACCAATTCGTTCGCACCCAAAACTCTCTAAAAGAATGATTAAAATGTTTTTCTTTTGAAAACCAGATGAAGAAAATTGTTTATTTAATTCAACTATTTTTTCAGCTTCTTCCTCTGGGTAATATTTTTCAACTTTAATTCCCTCTGCATTTAAGGTATGTAAAAATTGAAATGGCGTATTACTTGCTAACCATTGTAATTTCGGATCAACGTATGATGGAATATCGAATGGCATAAACGGATGTTTACCATATCCGCCTCGCATAATCGAAAAAAACAAAAGTAAAACGACAAGCACATTTAATCCTTTTAATTTAAAGGAATCAATATTGTTATTTTTAAAATTAATTAACTGCTGTTTTAAAATATAAAATGCCAGTAAAAAGAAAACAATTAATAATAAAAACAAATACCAATAATCTTTTAAATAGGCTTGCATCAGTGCAGGAACTTCGGGTAGTATATCTATCAACTCCGCTCCCATTCGTTTTTTTGTAATAGGATAATATCCCAAATCGGATAAATTAAGCAAGCAGGTTAAAACAAAACCAATCGTAAACCATGATAAAGCAATTGTTCGAGTTAATTTTTTTTCAATATCAAAGAAAATCAATACCAACCACATTGGTAACAAGAAATATAAAATAGCAATCGCATCTGTTAACGCTCCAATTAAAAATGCTTTTATAAATTCAATAAATGATACATCAGAAAATTGATGATAAAACATTACCAAAAAAATCCCTCTGTGCACCAACAGAAAAAGCATTAAAATACCTAGAAGTTTTAATAGAAATACTGTTTTATGTAATTTCTGGTTAAGCATTAAAAGAATGTAATATCAAACTTGCACGTAAAGTCTTGTTTTGGTGACAATACTATAATACCATTTTTTTGAGACAAATCGGAATTTGTATTCTCATAATCAGCAATACCATACCACGGCTCAAGGCAAACAAATTGTTCTGAATCTTTTTTTGACCAAATGCCATAATATGGCCAGTTAACCGATGTTAATTTAACGCCATGTTTTGATTTTTTAGAAAACAATGAAACCTCATCAATCTGATGATTAGTAAAAACTAAAGCATCATTCATAAACAAATCTTTACTTAATGCTAATTTATTTTCATGCAAAGTAATTTGTTTAGTATGAGATGAAATCAACCCATCGCTCAGCGCATTAATTACTAACTCATTTTTATCAGTAAAAATTAACTCATAATCATCAAAAGATTCAGTTGATGACAGAGGGCAATTAAACGCTGGATGTGCTCCTACTGAAAACAATAATTCTTCTGAGGATGAAGAATTAGAAACATGGTAAGCTATATCTAGCACATTATCGTTCAATGTATATTCAATCTGAAATATAAAATCAAAAGGGTAAACTTTTTTAAACTCACTATTCGATTTTAATTCAAATACTAATTGATGATGAGATTGCTTAACACAAGTAAATTCATGATCGCGAGCAAAACCATGTTGTGGTAATTGGTACTCTGAGCCTTGATAAAAATATTTTCCTTCTTTTAACTTACCTACAATCGGAAATAAATTAGGAGCATAACGTGCCCAAATCGTTTTATCTGCTTGCCAAATGTATTCAAGCTGATTCTCTTTCGATTTAACAGAACACAGCTCAGCGCCAAAAGAATTTATCTTTACTTGTAATAGATTATTTTTTAATTCGAACTGTGGCATTACAAAGTCATTACACCTTCAATGGCTGAAGCTTTTTCGTATATAGCTATAATTTCATCCACATTCATTACTACTTGCTTTACAGTAATGCTCAAATAATTACCTTTTGCCGATTGCTTTTGAATAATATCTGCATCATTATCAAAAATTGCTTCCACCATTGCCATAGTTCTATTATCAGCTTTGATAATAAATTTAAACATATAGATGTAAGGAAAAGATTTGATGCTTTCCTCTAGTTTAATTTTTAAATCGTCGTAAATTCCCTTTGCCATTATTTTGAAAAATAGTGATTGTAAATTAGTAACATTCCAAATATCATTAAAGCTGAACCTGTAATGTAATTTACAACCATCATGATTTTATCTGTTAAATAATCTTTGATTTTTCCTGCCAGTTTTACTTTAAATAATTCTACAAACAAAACTGCTCCTAAAACAACACTAAAAAATATAATCATTTTATACATTGAGTAATCTAACGTTTTACTAATTGCTGTTACGTTTGCTAGCCACAATAACCAAACCGTTGGATTAAATAAATTCAAGAAAAAACCTTTTAGCAACATTAGCTTAGGGCTAGGCAATTCGTTTTTTTCTATCTCAATGGTGTCGTCGGTTTTAACAGGCTGTTTCTTAAAGAAAAAAGCGCCGAACACAATTAAAATAATACCTCCTACTATAGCAAAAAAGGTTTGTGTTTTTTCTGAATGCAACAGATTAGCCATTCCAAAATGCACTAAGGCAATTACTAACAGACACAAAAACAAATCGCTTAAAACAACACCTGTTGCCAAAAATGAACCCGTACGATATCCAAACTTAATACCTGTATTAATAAGCGCAAAAAACGCTGGTCCAAACGAAAACGTTAATAGCAATATGATGATTATTGCTTGATATATTAAACTTAAAATCAAAATTCTTTTTTGTAATTAGAAATAAAACTTTCCCACTCTTCTAAAATTTTCCCCTTTAATACACGAGGAAATTTGTGTGCTGAACCTAGTTTGCCTTTTGTTGCCATAAAATCAATAAAAGCACTATCAGGCAAAACGGTTACGAAGACATCTTTTAATGCCGATGTTCTTTCTACTCTGTAATCATCATTTAATTCTTTTAAATAATAATCCAATTGCTGCTTAATATCTTCGGCCGAAACAGCTTTGTCTGAGCCAATATACCATCTATGCGCAAATAAATTTTCGTATGGAACACCTGCAACAGCAAATTCGTTAATATTAATTTTCAAATTATCCGCTGTCATACGAATGGCTTTACTCATATTCTCAACTGATAAGTGCTCACCACACAAACTTAAATAATGTTTGGTTCGTCCGGTAATAACAATTTCAGCTCTCTCTAAATCAGTAAAACGAATGGTATCTCCAATTAAATAACGCCATGCTCCAGCACAAGTACTCATTAACAGCGCATAATCTTTTCCAACCTCAACATCTTTTATGGTCAATGCTTCGGCTGTTTGTTTAATATTCCCATCAGCATCAAAATTATTTTCATTAAATGGAACAAATTCAAAAAACAAACCATTGTCTAAAAACATACGCATGGCTTGCTTTTCGTTTGGCCTTTCTTGGTATGCTATTAAACCTTCTGATGCCAAATACGAATCGGAAAAAATTAAAGGAAATGCAGTTAAACTCTCTATGCTTTTTTTGTAAGGCTCAATGGAAACACCCGCATGAACATAGATACGCAAGTTCGGCCAAATATCATGAATTGTTTTTACGTTGTAATGTTCAATAACACGCTCCATTAAAATTTGTATCCATGCAGGTACGCCAACTATAATTCCAATATCCCAATCTTTAGCACTGGCAACAATTTCTTTTAATTTAGTTTCCCAATCTTTGTATAAAGAAATACGCTTACCTGGTTTATAAAACCCCTGAAACCAAGCCGGTATATTAGCTGCTGTAATTCCACTTAAATCGCCCGAATAGTAGGTTCCGTTAAACTCAAGCTGAGTACTGCCTCCTATCATCAACACTCCTTTCTGAAAATGATCTTTCGGCAAATCATAATGAGCCATTGCCATCATTTGGCGAACACTTCCTCTTTTAAAATAACGTAACATATCCTTTGTTACAGGAATATATTTACTAGCGGCCTCTGATGTGCCTGAACTTAAGGCAAAATATTTTATGTGATTTGGCCAACAAACATAAGGCTCACCTTGCAAAGAGCGATGCCACCATTGTTTGTACATACTACTATAATCATGTATTTGAACCGTTTTTTGAAACTGCTCAATTGGATTTTTTTGTTGCAATAACTTCGTAAAATGATAATGCTCCCCAAAAGCAGTGTGCTCTGCTTTAGTAAGTAACTTTTTTAAAACCTTAGTTTGTTGAGCGTAAAAATTATTTCGCTTAGGAAATTTCCCTCGCGTATCAACAACCGTTTTTAATATAGTACCAAGTATTGCCATTTTTGCATTTAATAAGTTAGTAAATCATTGAGGTAAAATCTTTAACTCTACCTACAGTAATTATCAATTATTTAAGATATCTGAAATCGTGATTGTTTTTTATATTTTTTAAAGATGCTACAATTAGTTTGATAACATTTTCAACGTCGTTTTTATGCACACTTTCAACAGTAGTATGCATGTAACGCAACGGTAATGATATTAACGCAGAAGCTACACCATCATTACTGTAAGCAAATGCATCTGTATCAGTACCTGTACTTCTACTTGCCGCTTGGCGTTGAAATTCGATTTTTTCTTTTTTAGCTGCATCAATAATTACTTTCAATAAATTATTTTGCACAGCTGGCCCGTAAGATAAAACAGGTCCTTTACCTGCTGCTAAATCACCACTTACAATTTTATTCATCATTGGTGTTTGCGTATCATGGCAAACATCTGTAACAATAGCAGCATTTGGTTTTATTTTATGAGCAATCATTGTTGCTCCATTTAAACCAACCTCTTCTTGCACAGCATTTACTATGTATAAACCAAATGGTAATTTAGTTTTAGATTCTTTTAAAATTCTTGTTACTTCAGCAATCATAAAACCACCTATACGATTATCCAAAGCTCTACCAACAAAGTATCGGTTGTTTAATACCATAAACTCATCTTCGTAAGTAACTACGCAACCTACATGCACACCAAGTTCTTCAACTTCTTTATCGCTTTTACAACCTAGGTCCAAAAATATATTTTTTAAAGTTGGGGACTCTTCTTTACCCGCATCACGCACATGAATAGCCGGCCAACCAA
>Ga0066410_1000301_pt1 | contig 15586 bp, 9 predicted proteins | sample LakWasMet14_LOW5_2_FD_59497 | JGI IMG/M metagenome (GOLD analysis project Ga0066410, IMG submission 59497) | Freshwater sediment methanotrophic microbial communities from Lake Washington under simulated oxygen tension - Sediment Metagenome 14_LOW5 | ecosystem: Environmental > Aquatic > Freshwater...
GGCCGCCACAGTGACCTCGCGAGTCACTCCAGAGCGGGCATTGATCTACGGACTCTGAGCCCGACGCACATCACGGCCGAGGCGGCTGTCACGACTTCGCCACGGGGCGGTCTGGTATGGTGCCCTCCCCATGTCGCCCTCGCGAAGCCTTGCCCTGGTGATCCCGGCGCTCCTGATGGCCTGTACCGAGGAGCCCGGCCCGGCTCCTGCCGATGCGGCGGTCGACGGCTCGCCAGCGGTCGACGCCCCCGTCTTCGACGCCCCGGTCGACGTGGTGAAGGAGCCCGTCGACGCGCCCCCGCCGGACTACCTCCGTCCGCCGGACGTGGCCCGCACCGAGACCGACGAGGCCCGCGCGGCGCAGCGCCTGGCGTGCACCTTCCGGACGGGCGCCTGGGCCGCGGAGACCCTCGGTCGGGAGGTGCCCGTCGGGGACCAGATGCCCATCGATCACATCATCGTGGTGATGCAGGAGAACCGCTCCTTCGACCACTACTTCCGCGGCCTTCCGGCGGCGGGGCAGACGGACGTGGACGTGGCCGCGGATGACTGGTCCAACCCCGGGGCGGACGGGATGCCGGTGCGCTTCCACCGCGACACCGAGCGCTGCATCGAGGACGTCGCCCACGGCTGGAACCCCACGCACCGCCAGTTCAACGACGGCCGCATGGACGGCTTCGTGCTGACCAACAACCCCCACGGCGACCGGGCGCTCACGTACTTCGACCAGACCGACCTGCCCTTCTACTACTCGCTCGCGACCACCTTCTCGATCGGCGACCGCTACTTCAGCTCGCTGCTCGGCCCGACGGGTCCCAACCGCATCTACCTGATGGCGGGCACCTCCTTCGGCCTCGCGCACAACACCCTGGTCTCGCAGGACACCCGCAACACGCCGGTGAGCCACCTCTTCAGCCGCCTCGACGACGCGGGCATCACCTGGAAGGACTACGCGGGCGGCCCCCGGATGCTCGGGTTCTTCTCGTACTACGGCATCCTCCGCGCGGCGACGCGCGAGCACTACGGCACCATCGACGACCTGCACCGCGACCTCGCCGCCGGGACCCTCCCCGCGGTGACCATCGTCGAGCCCAACTACGTGGGCGACGGCGGCGAGCGCGTCGACGAGCACCCGCCGGGCATCCCCATGAACGGCGAGCGCTACGTCGAGCGCATCGTTCGCTCTCTCATGGCCTCGCCCCTCTGGGCGCGCAGCGCGCTCTTCATCACCTACGACGAGCACGGCGGCTTCGCCGACCACGTGGCGCCTCCGCCCGCCTGCGAGCCCGACGAGCTCACCCCGCGCATCAACGGCATGCCCGCCCCCGGGCGCTTCGATCGCCTCGGCGTCCGGGTGCCCTTCATGGTCGTCTCCCCCTACGCGCGGCGGCATTTCGTGTCGCACCGCACCTTCGATCACACCTCGATCCTTCGCTTCATCGAGGCGCGCTTCGGACTTCCCGCGCTCACCCGCCGCGACGCCAACGCCAGCATCCCGACGGACATGTTCGACTTCGCCAGTCCGCCCTTCATGACCCCGCCGACGCTGCCTCCCTCCGGGGCCATCGAGCCCGCGGTGCGCGCGCGCTGCACCCGGATGTTCCCCTCGGCGGGCGCGTTCTGAGGTGCGGCGGGCGGCGCTGATCGCGGCGCTGCTGGTGGCGTCGTGCCGCGGCGCCCGCGCTCCCCGGGCCGACGCCGGGGAGCAGGCCTTCATCGCCTTCACCCCGGATTTCCAGGGCTTTCAGCGCTGGCCCCGCACCCACCTGGGGCGCTTCTCCTCGGGGGGTCACCTCGAGGGTCCGCAGCAGTACGCGTACATCAACCGCCCCCGCCGGGAGGGATCGCGCCTCTACGACACCGGGACCATCATCGTCCGGACGAGGGAGCGCGGCGCCCCGACGGAGTGGCAGATCTTCGCCTCGGTGAAGCGCGGAGGGAGCTACAACGCCCGAGGCAACGTGGGCTGGGAGTTCTTCAGGCTGCGCCTCGACGCGCAGGGCCGGGCGGTGATCATCGCCCGAGGGCTCAACCCAAGGACCGGGCTCGAGGACCCCTACGCGACCGGCGAGGGCGTCGGGTGCAACACCTGCCACGGCACCACCGACGCGCGCACCTACGACGGAGTGATCAGCCCGATGCTCCGCCCGCCGGACCCGTAAGGGGCCGCGGAGACCTTCGCCGCTACTGGTTCGCCCCGGGGATCAGGATCTGCACCCCGCCGACGTTCACCCGGGTCTGCCCGTTGTGCTGGTCGATGTTGATGGGGGGCTGGTTGGTCACGCCCGGGATGCGGATCTCCGTGGGGCGGTTGGTGTTGGTGCCCGGCCTCGCGGTCGTGGGCGCCGTGGGCGCCGTGGGCGCCGCGGGCGCTGCGGCGACGGGCGCTGCGGCGTCGGGCGCCGCGACGGGCGCGGTGGGCGGGGCGGGCGGGGCGCCGGTGGGCGGGGCGGCGCCGGGGGCGAGCGTCCCGGGCTGGGCCATCGCGTTGGGGCCGGGCTGCGTGGGCCCCGCGTCGACCGACGTCACGGGCTGCATCGGGACGTCGGGCGCCGCGGGAGGCACCACCGTCGGCACGACCGTGGGCGTCGGCGCGGTCGCCTCCTCGCGGCGCTTGCAGGCGCCCGCCGTGAGCAGGAGGGCAATGGCCAAACCGGTGATCCGCGTCGTCATGCTGTAGGTCCCCATCGGAGTTGGTGAAGGGTGATCAGTCGTTGGGAGGGCCGTGTCCGCGAGCCCAGGCGGCGAGGTCGGAGATGAGACGCGCGATCCCAGCGAGCATTGGCTTTCCCTCTTCGAGCACCACATCGATTCTCTGGTGGCTCAGCGTCACGCCCTCGTCGTTCGAGCCCACGGAGGAGGGGTCGATGTCCTCCCAGAGAAGCATCCGCGGACTCTCCGTGAGGTTCTTCCAGTGGAGCGCGGCGGCGGTGAGCACGAAGCCGTCGTCGGCCCCGCCGAAGAGGGTGTCGTCGTACTGCACCAGCACGCGCCCGATCGAGTCGCCGTGGGTCTCGTGGGCGGCCTTGAGCTTGCCGCGGGGGATGCTGCCGTGGAAGTAGAGCGAGTCGTGTGATCCCAGCCGGCGGCGAGCGAGCGCGACGAGCTCGGCCTCGGTGAAGCGCGCGGCGCCCGGACGAGCGGCCTCCTGAGCGAACGGCGCAGGCGCAGGGGACGGCGTCGCAACGGGCGCGGGCGCGGGAGCGGGTGCAGGCGCCGCGGGCTTCATCGCGAGGCCCGACAGCACGGCGCCGCAGAACTCACACGCGGCGACGGCACCGGCGAAGGAGGCCGGAGCGCGCGCTCCGCAGTTGGGGCACTTCAGGATCTCGAGGGCCATTGGAGGAATGCTTCCTTCGAGGGGCGTAGGGAGGGCGTTCTATCAGAGTCTCAATCGGGTCGGCAGCCGTCGCCGCCGCAGGTGTCGATGATCTCGCCGGTGCGGAAGAAGGTCACCATCTGCCGCTGGTGCCACTCCCTGGCGCGGGGGAGCCCGTGGGGGTTGGCGCCCACCTCCGCGGGGGGGATGTTGCCGGGCGCAGGCCACGCGTTGCCGAAGTCGTAGAGCACGACCCCGGAGCCTCGCCGCGGGTACGGGGACTGGGTGATGCCGAAGGGCGTGCGCTCCCGGTCGTAGTTCTGCATCAGCGCCACGCCGAGGCCCGAGCGCGCGGTGATCTCGTTGGTGAACACCGCCACCTCGAAGTCGCCCTTCGCCGGGGCGATGAGCACCTCGTGAGGAGCGTTGCCGGGGAAGGGCTCCTCGTGGATGTGCCGGAGGTAGCTCACCGGGTCGGTGCCGTCCCAGAGGAGCTGCACGAACGCGAGGGCGACGGCCTGCTCGGCGGTGCTGGCGTAGTTGCGGCGCAGGCCCTCGAGGTAGCCGGTGAAGTCGCGCGAGCGGTGCAGCAGGGTGAAGTAGTTGTTGCCCGGCACGCCGAGGTGGCCGCGGATGACGTCCGGGGAGACGGCCATGAAGGTTCCGCCGAAGATGCCGCCCTGCGAGATGCCCGAGTAGTAGAGCTCGGCGGGGTTGATCCGGATGTTGCGGGAGGCGACCTCGGTGAGGCCGCCGAGCTGCTCCCGGACGGCGCGAGCGAGGAGCACCCACTCGACCATGCCCTGGTGCAGCCGCTCTCCCACGGAGGTGAAGTACGAGGCGTCGCGCAGCGTGGCGAAGACCCCGGAGAGGTCCTCCTCGGACATGCCGGTGAGGTTCGACGCGAAGAAGATGAGGTTGTTCGCGTTGGCGATGCGGCCGTTGTACCCGGCGCGCACCTCCTCGGCCGAACCGAGCAGCCCGTGGCCGTACATCACCAGGCCGTGGGCCTCGCCGCGTAGCGCCGAGTGGGGAATGCGGATCCAGAAGCGCGGCTGGCGCGTCCCGTTGGCCACCGGGCGGCCGCTCGGGTCGTAGTTCATCTCCCAGCCCTGGAGGCTCCCGAGGCGGCGGGGGCGGAGGTAGTGGGGCACCTCGAAGGTGCCGGAGATCTCCAGCGCGATGTTCTCGTCGTAGGGGCGGCCGCTGCCGTCGCGCATCGGCAGGAAGCTGGTCACGTTGTCCACCGTGAGCCGCGGGCCCGAGGGCCCCACCCTCGTCAGCGCGTCGTCGCGCATCGCGAGCATCCGCCCGTGGAGGCTCTCCGAGCTGGCCGTGTGGAAGTCCCACGCGAGCGTGAGCGACGAGCGCGCGACCCCCGCGGCCTCCAGCAGCGTGAACACCTCGTCGAAGCGCGCCTGCCGGGGAGCGAGGGCCGCGTCGCCCGTGGTCATCCGGTCGCGCAGCCGGGCGAAGGCCGGCGACGGGGCGATGGCCGCGCCCGCGGTGGTGCGCAGGTTGCGGAAGGCCACCACGTAGCGGGTGTTCTCCTTCAGGATCACCGCGGGCCGGAGAAACAGGATCTTTCGCGCGACCTCCCGCTCCTGCGAGTCGAGCTCGACGAAGTACGGAATACGCTGGAGGGTATTGCCGCGCACCTCGTAGAGCAGCGCCGCGGCGTCGGCGGCCATGGAGCGGTCCATGTGCTCCTCGGTGGCCATGGCGGCGAGGTCGAGCCCGGGGAAGCTGGTCATGATGGGCGACCCGAGGCCGTAGCCGTCGAAGCGCAGGAGGCCTCTCGGGTCGATGGGGTCGCGGCTGCCGTTGGCGGGGAGCGAGGTGGCGCCGAAGGTGAGGGAGTAGCCCGTGCGGCGCGAGGCGTCGCGGCGGAGGTAGAGGTTCGAGGGCCACGGGAGGGCGCACAGGCTCGGGTCGATGGGGTCGCAGTCACCCTCCGGGAGCGTGGCCGCGGCGCCGGCGTCGTCGTCGGGCAGCGGCCCGCTGTCGACGATCAGCGAGCCCAGGTCGCCGACTTCGTGGGCGGGGGCGTCGGTGACCACCGCGGCGTCGCGCGGGGCATCGGCTACGGTCTCGGTGCAGGCGCCGAGCGCGGAGAGGGTCGCGAGGGCGAGCGGAGCGAGGCGGGCGGTGGATCTCATGGGCAGGTGATGGTCGCGAATGAGAGCGGCGGAGCGGGGGGTGGGTCAAGGGTCGGCGCGGCGGAGCGCACGCCTTGCCACGCGGCGAGCGCGCGTGTGAGCGTACGCGCCATGCGGTGGCGTCTTGCTTCGGGGGTGGCGGTGTTGGGGTGCGCGCTGCTCGGGCCCGCGGCGGCGAGCGCGCAGCCGGTGATGGGGATGTGCACGTCGTGCAGCAGCGCCACGCCCAACGCGGCGTGCGGGCAGTGCGTCGTCAACGGCACGGCCTGCTTCGACTCGCTCGCGGCGGCGGAGCGGCGGGACGGGGTGTTCCAGACCAGCGATGGGAGGGACGCGCGGAGGCTGCGCTTCGCCCGCATCATCCGAGGGGTGTCCACCTCGGCGACGGACATCCAGCGCGCGGTCAACCGCGGCTACGGGGGCTCCGGGTGGCTCTACTACGGCGCCGGCTCCACGGACGGGTACTGCGCCCCCGCGGGCGGCCCGAGGCCCGCCTTCGCCACCGACGCGGAGTACCGCTTCGGGTGGAACCACACCTACGAAGACACCTTCAACAACCTCGACTGCTACAACGGCGAGATCGACCGGTTCTACGTAGGCGTCGCCGGGCACGCGGACGGCGAGCGGGTGTGCGACGGCGAGCAGGCGCGCTTCCTCCCTCAAGACGGCGCGGTCTTCGACCTCGGCGGAGAGGGCAACCGCGTGGCGGTGTTTCCGTACACGGACCACGCGCCGCTGCCCTGCGAGTCCTTCGAGTACAGCGTGTGGCTCTCGAACAACCCCGACGCCACGGAGATCGCCGCGCCCGGCCGCCCCGACGGCTCCCGCTGGAACCCCGCGGTGCTCACCCGGGCCTTCCTCCAGGGGTGGATTCCCGACGCCGTCGCCGGCGGTCAGCCCGTGGGCACCTCGCTCAATCCCAACCTCAGCAACCCCACGCAGCGCGACGGCATCGTGCAGGTGTTCTCGCTCCCCTGCGGGCTCACCTTCCGCTACGCCTCGCTGGTCGCGGGCAACAACGGCAACCCCAGCCCGGCGTGCTCGTTCTGGTCCTACGACGCGGAGCTCGACGCGGTCGCCGGGCTCAACGAGGACGACACCGGCATCTGCCCCGACGCCGACGCCGACGGCTTCCGCGACTCCAACTGCGGCGGCAACGACTGCAACGACCGCGACCCCGCGGTGAACCCCGCGGCCATCGAGACCTGCGCCACGCGCCGCGACGTCAACTGCGATGGGGTCTCCGCCGGGTGCCCGTCCAACACCACCTGCGTGAGCGGGCTCTGCGCCCCGCAGTGCGTCGAGGGCGCGTGCCCCACGGGGCAGACCTGCATCAACGCCGACGGCGGCGTCACGTACTGCCTCCCCACGCCCTGCGCGAGCGCCGTGTGCCCCGCCGGTCAGGTGTGCGGCCCCTCGGGCTGTCAGGACCCGTGCGCCGGAGCGCGCTGCCCGGTGGGCCAGGTCTGCCGGGGCGGCGCCTGCCTCGATGCGTGCTCCGGGGTGATGTGCCCCGGGCAGCAGCACTGCGAGGCCGGGCGCTGCGTGGCCAACTGTCCCTGCGTGGCGTGCACCGGGGAGACGGTGTGCTCCGCGAGCACCGGGCGCTGCGGGGCGGCGGGGTGCGACGCGCTCACCTGCGGCGCCGGAGCGACCCTCGACTGCAGCGGGTCGCTGCCGCGGTGCGTGGCCCACTGCGCCGGGGTGACGTGCCCGCTCGGGTCTCGCTGCGAGCCGGGCTCGGGCCGCTGCGAGGCGGACCTCTGCGCCAACGTCACCTGCCCGAGCGACTCGGTGTGCAGCGCGGGTCAGTGCGTGCGCCCTCCCAGGATGGACGCCGGGGTGCCCGACGCCGGCGGGCGCGACGCCCAGGTGGCCGACGCCCGCGTGGACGTGCCGAGGGTGGACGTGCCGAGAGCGAGGGACGCGGCGGACAACGACGCCGGGCTCTTCGAGGACCCCAGCGACCCGAACTGCGGCTGCAGGACGCCCGGCGGCCCGTCGCCCTCGCGGGGGGGAGTGGCCGTGATGGCCGCGGTGGCGCTGCTCGGGCTGCGACGGCGGCGACGCTGAGCGCCCTTCGCCTGCGGGCGTGACAGGCACCGGGCGCTCAACGACTATCGCGGCCATGGACGACGGGTGGCTGCCTCGATCACAGCGGGCGAAGGACCTTCACGCGAGCCTCGCGCGCTTCATGGAGACGGAGGTGCTGCCCTCGGAGGAGGCCTTCGCCGCGTCGCTGAGGGAGGCGCGGTGGAGCGTTCCGCCGGTGATGGAGGAGCTCAAGCGCAAGGCCCGCAGCGCCGGGCTCTGGAACCTCTTCCTCCCTGAGCTGGAGGGCGGCGCGGGGCTCACCAACGTGGAGTACGCCCCGATGGCCGAGCTCATGGGGCAGCTCGTGTACGCCCCGGAGGTGTTCAACTGCGGCGCGCCGGACACCGGCAACATGGAGGTGCTCGCCCGCTACGGCTCGCCCGCGCAGAAGGAGCGCTGGCTCCGTCCGCTGCTCGAGGGGCAGATCCGCTCGGGCTTCTCCATGACCGAGCCCGCGGTGGCCTCCTCCGACGCGACCAACATCCAGGCCAGCATCCGACGCGAGGGCGACCAGTACGTGCTCGACGGCCGCAAGTGGTGGACCTCCGGGGCCGGTGATCCCCGCTGCCGGGTGCTGATCTTCATGGGCAAGACGGACCCCTCCAACCCCGACCGGCACCGACAGCAGTCGATGATCCTGGTGCCCATCGACACCCCCGGCGTGAAGGTCGAGCGCATGCTCCCGGTCTTCGGCTACGACGACGCGCCGCACGGCCACGCGGAGATCTCCTTCACCGACGTGCGCGTGCCCGTCGACCACCTGATCCTCGGCGAGGGCCGCGGCTTCGAGATCGCCCAGGGGCGCCTCGGGCCGGGCCGCATCCACCACTGCATGCGCCTCATCGGCCTCGCCGAGCGGGCGCTCGCCAAGGCCTGCGCCCGGCTGCTCTCCCGCGTCGCCTTCGGCAAGCCCATCGCCGAGCAGTCGGTGTGGAGGGAGCGCGTCGCCGACGCCCGCGTGGCCATCGACCAGACCCGGCTGCTGGTGCTCCACGCGGCGCACGCCATGGACGTCGGCGGCAACAAGGGAGCCCGCGCGGAGATCGCCATGATCAAGGTCGCCGCCCCGAAGATGGCCTGCGACGTGATCGACATGGCCATGCAGGCGCACGGCGCGGCGGGCCTCTGCGACGACCACGGGCTCGCCTACGCCTACGCCATCGCCAGGATGCTGCGGGTGGCCGACGGCCCCGACGAGGTGCACCGCGACCAGCTCGGGCGCATGGAGTTCGCGAAGCACCGGGGAGCGCGTTGAGCGGGGCGAGCGCGCGGGAGCGGTTTCCGCTGTCGGCGCGCATCGTGGTGGCGGTGGTGCTGGGCATCCTCGCGGCCCGGGTGCTCGGCCCCCGCGCGGCGGCGCTCGGCAACGTGGGGATGCTGGTGATCCGGGTGCTCAAGGCGCTCGCGACGCCGCTCATCCTCTTCGCGGTGCTCGACGCCTTCGCGCGCACGGAGATCCCCGGCCGGCAGGCCGTGCGCCTCTTCGGGCTCTCCTCCCTCAACGCCCTGGTCGCCATCGTCCTGGGGCTCGGCGTCTCCCACACCATCCAAGCCGGCGCCCGCTGGCAGGGCCACCTCGACGAGCTCCTCGGCCCCGCCCACGCGGCCGCCTCGGCCCGCCCCCACGAGGGCGCCGCCCCGACGCTCGACCCGCTGACCAACCTCGGTCGGATGATCCCCGAGAGCGTGGTCGAGCCCTTCGTGAAGAACCAGGTCATCTCCGCGGTGCTCATCGCGGTCGCGCTGGGCGTGGCGCTGCGCTCGCTCAAGCGCGCCTCCGACCCCGCCCTCGCCTCGGCGATCGCCACCTGGGAGTCCTTCGCCCACGGGGGCCTCGCGCTCTTCAGCGGGGTGCTGCACGGCGTGGTGAAGCTGGTGCCCTTCGCGGTCTTCGCCGTGGTGGCGAGCGTGGTCTCGCGCACCGGCGTCGGGGTCTTCGCGGCGCTGGGGCCCTTCCTGGCGACGGTGCTGCTCGGGCTCTTCCTCCACGCCGTGGTCTGGTACGGGGTGCTGGTCTCCGTCGCCGCGAGGCGCTCCCCGCTGGCCTTCTTCTCGGGCGCCGCGGACGCCGCGCTCACCGCCCTCTCCTGCGGGTCGAGCCTCGCGACGCTGCCCATCACCCTGCGCTGCCTCCAGGACAAGCTGAAGGTCTCCCCCGCCTCCGCGCGCCTCGCGGCCTGCGTGGGCACCAACCTCAACCACGACGGGATCATCCTCTACGAGGCGGCCGCGGCGATCTTCGTGACGCAGGCGCTGGGGGCGCACCTGACGATCTCGCAGCAGGTGACCGTGGCGCTCTCCTCGGTGATGGCGGGCATCGGCATCGCGGGCGTTCCGGAGGCGGGGCTCATCACGCTGCCGCTGGTGCTCGGCGCCGCGGGCGTGTCGGACGCGACGGTGACCGCCGTGGTGCCGCTGCTGCTGCCCATCGACTGGCTGGTGGGCCGCGGGCGCGCGGCGACCAACGTGCTCAGCGACATGGCCGTGGCCACGGTGCTCGACCGCTGGGAGTCGAAGTCGTCGGGCTGACGCCCCCCGCTGCCCCCGCGCATGGACGTTTCGACCGTACTGCGTTAACCGACGGTCCCTATGGTGGACCTCGCTCGCTCCCTCGCCGGTGGACGTCTCCTTGCGCTCGCGCTGCTCTCGGCGCTCCTGGCGCTGGGCTGTACCGCGCCCTCCCCCCCGGAGGGCCAGTGCCGCTACGACTCCGACTGCGCCGAGGGCAACATCTGCCTCGGGGTGTACTGCCGGGTCGCCTGCCGCACCGGCAGCGACTGCCCCATGGGCCAGCTCTGCCAGGAGCGCGCGGGCGTCCGGGGGTGCATCCCCGTCGGAGCGCCCAGGGCCTGCAACTACGCCAGCGACTGCCCCGCGGGGCAGAGCTGCACCCGCGACGGCGAGTGCCGCCCGCCCTGCCTCCAAGCCTACGACTGCCAGGTCATCAACCCCTTCATGACCTGCGTCCGCAACGCCTGCGTGCTGGTCTGCGAGCCCGGCCGCGGCGACTGCAACGGCGACCCCTCCGACGGCTGCGAGACCGACCTCCGCGCTCCCCTCCACTGCGGCGCCTGCGCCACCGCGTGCTCCGCCCCCGCGCACGCCGTCCCCCGCTGCGGCGACGCGGGCTGCGCCTTCTCCTGCGAGCCCGGCTTCGGCGACTGCGACGGCGACCCCGCCAACGGCTGCGAGGCCGACCTCTCCCGCCCCGACCACTGCGGCGCCTGCGACAACCGCTGCGCCGGGGAGAGCCCGCTCTGCACCGTCACCGTCGTCGGCGGATCGCCCCGCGCCTCCTGCGCCGTCGCCTGCCAGGGCGCGACCCCTGACCGCTGCGGCGACACCTGCGTCGACCGCAGCACCGACCCGGGCCACTGCGGCGCCTGCGACAACCGCTGCGCGTCGGGGCCGCGCGGGGCGGCGGCCTGCGTGGCGGGCGCCTGCGCGCTGCGCTGCGAGGACGCCACCCTGGTCGGCGACTGCGACGCCGTCGCCAGCAACGGCTGCGAGACCGACGTCCGCTCCGCCCCCGCCCACTGCGGAACCTGCGGCAACGCCTGCCCCAGCGCCCCCAACGCCACCCCGGCCTGCATGACCGGCCGCTGCGCCGTGGTCTGCGCCTCGGGCTTCGGCAACTGCGACGGCGCCGACGGCAACGGCTGCGAGGTCGACCTCGCCATCGCCCCCGCCCACTGCGGCGCCTGCGGCAACGCCTGCCCCAGCGCCCCCAACGCCACGGCCACCTGCGCCGACGCCCGCTGCGGCTTCACCTGCACCGCGGGCTACGCCGACTGCGACGGCGACCCCGCCAACGGCTGCGAGGTCGCGCTCTCCACCAGCGCCTCGCACTGCGGCGCCTGCGGCAGCGCGTGCTCCGTCGCCAACGGCGTCGCGGGCTGCGCCGCCGGTCGCTGCACCCTCGCCCGCTGCAACGCGGGCTATGGCGACTGCGACGGCGACCCCGCCAACGGCTGCGAGACCAACCTCGGCACCAACGCCCTCCACTGCGGCGCCTGCAACACCCGCTGCGCCTTCCCCGGGGCGGGCGCGCGCTGCAACGCCGGGCGCTGCGAGTCGACCCGCGTCTGCATGCCCTCGACCCTCGGCGACTGCGACGGCAACGCCTCCAACGGCTGCGAGACCGACCTGCTCACCGCCACGGCCCACTGCGGGGCCTGCGGCGCCGGGTGCGCGCTGCCCAACGCGGAGTCGTCCTGCGGCGCGGGCCGCTGCGCCGTGGTGCGCTGCAACCCCGGCTACGCCGACTGCGACGGCGTCGCCTCCAACGGCTGCGAGACCAACCTCCTCAGCACCCCGTCGTCCTGCGGCCGCTGCGGCGCGGCGTGCAGCACCGCCAACGCCACCCCCGCCTGCGCGGCGGGGGCGTGCCGGCTCACCTGCGCCTCGGGCTTCGGCGACTGCGACGGCAACCTCGGCAACGGCTGCGAGACCCCCACCACCTCCAGCACCGCCCACTGCGGCGGCTGCGGGCGGGCCTGCTCGCTGGCCAGCGCCGCCGCGGCCTGCACCGCGGGGCGCTGCGTGATCGCGAGCTGCAACGCCGGCACCGCGGACTGCAACGCCATGCCCGCCGACGGCTGCGAGGTGGCCCTCGGCACCAGCGTGCTCCACTGCGGCGCCTGCGGGCGGGCCTGCGTGCTGGCCAACGCCACCGCGGCCTGCGCCGGGGGGAGCTGCACCGTCGCCCGCTGCAACGCGGGCTTCGGCGACTGCGACGGCGACCCCTCCAACGGCTGCGAGGTCGACCTCGCCCGCACCCCCGCGCACTGCGGCCGCTGCGGCGCCGCCTGCGGGGCGGTCAACGGCGCCGCCACCTGCACCTCGGGCGCCTGCGGCATCACCTGCGCCGCAGGCTACGGCAACTGCGACGGCAGCCTCGGCAACGGCTGCGAGACCCAGCTCGGCAGCGCCAACGCCCACTGCGGCCGCTGCAACAACGCCTGCGCCGCGGGCTTCGTCTGCAGCGCCGGGGTGTGCGGATCGGTCTGCGGCGCCGGAACGACCTTCTGCGCCGGGGCCTGCGTCGACACGCAGACCAGCCCCTCCAACTGCGGCGCCTGCGGGGTCGCCTGCCCGGGCGCGGCCAACGCGACGGCCACCTGCGCGCGAGGGGCGTGCTCGTTCCGCTGCGCGGCGGGCTTCGGCGACTGCGACGGCAACGCCGCCAACGGCTGCGAGAGCAACCTCGCCACGAGCCCCGCCCACTGCGGCGGCTGCGGCAGCGCGTGCAACGCCACCAACGGCACCGCCTCCTGCGCCTCGGGCGCCTGCGGCATCACCTGCTCCGCGGGCTTCGGCAACTGCGACGGCAGCGCCGCCAACGGCTGCGAGACCGACCTTCGCAGCACCGTCACCGCCTGCGGGTCGTGCACCCTCGCGTGCTCGCTCCCCAACGCCACGCCCGCCTGCGTGGGCGGCGCGTGCTCCGTGGCGAGCTGCGCCGCGGGCTTCGGCAATTGCGACGGCGTCGCCAGCAACGGCTGCGAGGTCGACCAGCGCAGCGACGTGCGCCACTGCGGCGGCTGCGGCCGGGCGTGCAGCGCCATCAACGGCACCGCCACCTGCAGCGGCGGCACCTGCGGCATCACCTGCTCGGGGGCTTTCGGCAACTGCGACGGCCTCGCCAGCAACGGCTGCGAGGTCAACACCGCCACCACGCTGGCCCACTGCGGCGGCTGCGGCCGGGCGTGCAGCCTCGCCAACGCCACGCCGGTGTGCTCCGCCGGGGCCTGCGCGGTGGGCACCTGCAACACGGGCTTCGCCAACTGCGACGGCGTCGCCAGCAACGGCTGCGAGGCCAACCTCGCCACCAACGCCTCCCACTGCGGGGCGTGCGGGCGGGCGTGCGGGAGCGGGTTCTTCTGCGCCGCGGGCACCTGCACCCGCGACTGCGGGGCGCTCGCCAACTGCTCCAACGTCTGCGTCGACCTGCAGACCGACGCCTCCAACTGCGGCGCCTGCGCGCGGGCCTGCAGCTACGCCAACGCGTCGGGCGTCTGCCGCGCGGGGCTCTGCTCGCTGGGCGCCTGCAACGCGGGTTACGGCAACTGCGACGGCGTCGCGACCAACGGCTGCGAGACCGACACCCGCGTCACCGTCGCCCACTGCGGCGGCTGCGGCCTCGCGTGCGCCCCCGCCAACGCCGCGCCGGTCTGCACCGGCGGCCTCTGCGGCATCGGAACCTGCAACGCGGGCTACGGCGACTGCGACGGCCTGGCGAGCAACGGCTGCGAGGTCAACACCGCCGCGTCGGTGCTGCACTGCGGCGCCTGCGGCAACGCCTGCGTCGCCCCGGCCAACGCCACCGCGACCTGCGCCGCGGCGACGTGCGGCTACGTCTGCAACGCGGGCTACTTCTTCAACGGGCGGGGCTGCGTGGCGATCCCGGCGCCGCGGCCCGTGTCGCCGCTCTCGGTGGCGCAGTCGACCACGCGTCGGCCGGTGTTCCGCTGGGTGAACGCCTCGGGCATCACCGACGCGCGCGTCCAGCTCTGCGTGTCTCGCTCCTGCGCCACGGTGTCGCAGTCCGCGGACGTCACCGCCTCGAGCTGGACCCCCGCCGCCGACCTCGGCCCCGGCGTCTGGTACTGGCGCCTCGCGGGCCGCATCGGGACCAACGTGGGCTTCACCTGGTCGCCGGTCTGGGAGGTCGTGGTCCCCCGCGTCGCCACCACCGGCCGCGCGGGCTCCTTCGGAACCTTCCACGACGTCAACGGCGACGGGTACATGGACATGGTCGTCGGCAGCGACCGGGCGGAGACGGCCTACGTGTACTTCGGCGCGCTCGCGGGCTTCCCGAGCTCCGCCTCGCAGACCCTGGTCGGCCCGGCGGGCAGCGCCTTCGGCAGGTCCGTCGAGGCCGCCGGGGACGTCGACGGCGACGGCTACGGCGACGTCATCGTGGGGCTGCCGGGCGCCAGTAGCGCGAGGCTCTACCGCGGCTCAGCGGCGGGCCTCGTCACCGCGAGCTGGGCCACCCTGGGCGTGAGCGGCATCACTGGATTCGGGGGGTCGGTGTCCTGGGCGGGCGACGTCGACGGCGACGGCTACGGCGACGTGGTCGTGGGCGCGTGCTGGAGCGGCGCCGTGTGCGCCTCGCGGGCCTACGTGTTCCGTGGGTCGGCGGGGGGCCCGCTCGCCGCGCCGTACCGCACCTACGCCTCGACGGAGACCAACTTCGGCCGCCGGGTGCGGGGCCTCGGCACCAGCAACAACAACGACCTCTCGGACGTCGCGGTGGGCTCTGACAACGCGATCTCGGTCTACTACGACGGCTCGACCACCGTGGGGACGAGCATCCCGGTGAGCGGGCTCACGGACTTCGACGCGGCCTGGGACGTCAACCACGACGGCTACGCCGACCTGGTGCACGCCAACATGGTGGGCGCCGCGGCGCCTGCGCTCAACGTCTTCGTCCACCACGGCGGAATCAACGGGTACGCCACCACGTATTCGACGACCTTCCGCGCGGCGGCCTCGGCCTACGGGGTGTGGGTCGCGGGCGCCGGGGACATCGACGGCGACGGCTTCGGCGACCTGCTCTACAGCTACCAGGGGAGCCTCGCTGCGGTGCGCTTCGGCAGCGCCGCCGGCATCGGGACGCGCGCGGTGGCCCTCACCGGGAGCGGCACCACGGGCTACGGCCGGGGGGTGGCGCGCCTCGGGGACCTCAACCGCGACGGGTACGCCGACGCGTGGGTGGGCGACCCCGACTGGTCCGGGGAGTTTCTGTGCAGCGACGACCAGCGCATCCACCGGGGCTCGGTCGGGAGCGTCTCCGCCGCGCCGAGCCAGATCGTGACGCCCGTCGACAACGGCTGCCGGGCGTACGGTCCTTCGCTCTTCTGAGCGCAGCTCCTCCCGGCTTTCGGAGTTCGACCGCAAGGCGTCAGCGAGGATATCCCCGGTACGACCGCGAGGCGGTCAGCGGGGGTATCCCCGGTACGACCGCGAGGCGGTCAGCGGGGAGTCCCCGGTACGACCGCGAGGCGGT